>Ga0153941_1000846_pt1 | contig 12786 bp, 11 predicted proteins | sample TSNJ025MetaG_FD_104733 | JGI IMG/M metagenome (GOLD analysis project Ga0153941, IMG submission 104733) | Attine ant fungus gardens microbial communities from New Jersey, USA - TSNJ025 MetaG | ecosystem: Host-associated > Fungi > Mycelium > Unclassified | place: USA: New Jersey, Brendan T. Byrne...
CCACATGGAAGAAGACGCCGGCAAACTGACTCATGATGAATGGGAGGATTGCTCCCTGGCTGATTATAACCGTTCTGGTGTTCCCCTGATCGAAATCGTAACGGAACCGGATATGCGTAATGCACAGGAAGTGACGGCATTTCTGGATAAATTTCGCCTGATCGTCAAGTACCTGGGTGCATCTGACTGTAAGCTGCAGGAAGGCTCCATGAGAGCAGATGTAAACCTGTCCATACGGGAATCCGGCAGCGATACTCTTGGAACTCGGACAGAAATGAAAAACTTAAACTCCTTTAAAGCCATAACGAGGGCAATTGAAAGCGAGTACAAACGCCAGATGGAACTCCTTGAAGAAGGAAAGCAGGTAATCCAGGAAACAAGACGCTGGGATGATAACAAAGAGTATTCTTATGCAATGCGATCCAAAGAGGATGCTCAGGATTACCGCTATTTTCCTGACCCCGACCTGGTACCGATCCGGCTCAGCGATGAATGGATAGAAGAAATCCGCTCCTCCCTGCCGGAACTTAGAGACGAGAAAAGGAAACGCTTCAAGTCGGAATATAACCTCCCGGATTATGATATAGATATCCTCACAGGCTCCAGGACACTGGCGGATTTATTTGAAGAAGCCACAGCCATATGCGGCCAGCCCAAAAAAGTTTCAAACTGGTTAATGGTAGAAACCCTCCGCCTTCTGAAAGAACGGGAAATGGAGCCTGAAGCAATCCGTTTTTCTCCCGATAATCTGGCAAAACTGATACAGCTGACAGAAAAAAAGACAATCAATTCTTCGGTTGCCAGGGAAGTATTTGAAATTCTTTTTTACGAAAATATTGACCCGGAGGAATACGTGGAAACCCATGGTTTGAATACTGTCAGTAATGAAGACGAGCTTCAGGAAATCCTCAGGCAGATCATAGAGGATAATCCGGTTTCTGTTGCAGATTATCGGAACGGCAAAAAGAAAGCTCTTGGATTCCTGGTTGGTCAGTCCATGAAAAAGACCCAGGGTAAGGCGGATCCTTCGTTGGTAAGCCGGATTCTTGTGGAATTGTTATAGTAAGGTTTTGCTGTGTCAATATGACCATTGGTAACAGTCCGGCCTGACTGTTGGCCGAACTGTTATACATCTTCTAATCAAGCGTAAAAAAAGCCAGACAGGAAAGATTTTGGCTTTGAAGAGTATGCAATTATTAGTATGTTGTTAACTATTAATTTAATATCCAAAGACATACTCCAGAAATTCAACTGCCGCTTCAGGTCTGAGTGTATTGATTACGATTCCCATAACAACGGATTCCTCGCTGAAGGAATATGCTTCCCAAAGGCTTTCGTTGCTGTCAATATAAACGCCGACAGGTATGGGAGTTTCCATTTCTTCTGGTTTGGTGGAATCGGGGTAATCCGGTACATATTCGTAGTTCATATCATCCTGTGCTGCTTCTTTTTCATCTGCAGTTGCCTGGTCAATATAATAGAAATAATCCGAATATTTTTCCATCTGTTCTTCTGACAGGATATCACGCAGGTCAGCGAATGTTTCATTGTATGCGTACTGATTGAATGTGGTGGCATCGCCGACGATGAGATCGATCTCATTGGCAGCGATATAGACCATCAGCTTTTGGGTGGAAGAGGTAGTGGTCTCATCATAGGATTCATGTGATATATAAAGAGAACTGTCAATTCCTACAGTGTATTTGGTTTCATCATAATCAAGTCTGTCAGCAAATCCCTGCATATACGCTTCTTCTCCCTCCAGAGCGTAGGAATTTAAAAATACTCCATAAAAAGCGTAATCTTTATTATTTATAATTTCATAAATAAAAGAAACAATGAAAACGACAGCAGCAATACCGCCGATGACATACCATTTGTAGTAGGTCCAAAAATATTCAAATTTTTCCTTCCGGGTGCCGTTTTTCAGGGCTTCCCTCTCTTCTCTGAATTCATCCATTACCGGCATGTGTTTTACCGCCTTTCTTCTTGTTTTTTCTATCTTATCCGTTAACAGGGATTTAGTCAATGAACCCCATATAATAAGAATCTAAAAAAAAGATAAAAAGTATCAATTGCATGGTAAAGAACCTTGCAACTTGGGAGCAGATGTTATATCATAATAGGAAGACATGATATCATGATAGGAAGACTTAGGATTTGCCGAATAATCAGTTGTGCTTTTGTTTCAGAAATGACCATGCCTTTGATCGTTTCTGAAACGAATCAGCACAAGTTATTATTCGGCACAGCCTTAATATCGTGGTATAAATTGTATAAATAATATACCCGAAAGGATAAGGAAGAGTATGAGTGAAACGTATGTAGAATGTCTGGTGAAAGCGAAACAGTCCGGTCTGGCTAAGGCAGGTAAATTTTTCCTGATCGCATTGACTGTGATATTTGCTGTATTAATGTTTGCTGTTCCGGTTTTAATGATAGTTGCGCTTGTAACAGGAGTAGGTGCTTATTTTCTCAATCTGTTCACAGATCTGGAGTATGAATACCTGTACCTGGACAGAGAGCTTGTAGTGGACAAGGTTATGGCAAAATCAAGGCGTAAGAGAGTGACAACCTATTCCATCGACAGAATGGAGATCCTGGCACCTGTTAAATCTTACCGTCTTGATAATTTCAAGAACCGTAACGTGAAAGTAAAGGACTATAGTATTGGTGAAGAACTGCAGCCGGACAAGCGTTATGTACTGTATTATGAAGGCGGGGAGAAGATTATCTTAAGCCCCACGGAAGAAATGATTAAAGCAATGAGAAATACAGCACCAAGGAAAATCTATGCAGATTAACGGGAAAATTGTGTAAATAAACAGACTGTTTCCAGTATTTGGTTTTTATGCTATTTTGGATTGACATTCCGCTTCAAGTCTGTTAAACTCTACTGAAAATTACAAACAGGAGGAGAGAAAATGGGACAGATAATTGGTGAAAGTATTACATTTGATGATGTGCTGCTGGTTCCGGCATATTCTCAGGTAGTACCGAATCAGGTGGATTTGACAACATGGCTGACAAAAACGATCAAACTGAATATTCCGATGATGAGCGCCGGAATGGACACTGTTACCGAACATCGGATGGCAATTGCCATGGCAAGGCAGGGTGGTATCGGTATCATTCACAAGAACATGTCTATAGAAGAGCAGGCTGAAGAGGCAGATAAGGTGAAGCGTTCTGAAAACGGCGTTATCACAGACCCCTTTTCACTGACCCCTGAGCACACACTGGGGGATGCAGATTCCCTGATGGCCAAGTTCCGCATATCCGGTGTACCAATTACTGAAGGCAGAAAGCTGGTGGGTATCATTACCAACCGCGATCTGAAGTTTGAAACGGACTTCAGCAAGAAGATTAAAGAGTCCATGACAAGTAAAGGTCTGATCACTGCCCGGGAAGGTATTACCCTGGACGAAGCAAAGAAAATCCTGGGAGCAGCGAGAAAAGAAAAGCTTCCCATTGTAGATGAAAATTTCAACCTGAAAGGTCTGATCACGATCAAGGATATTGAGAAGACCATCAAATACCCACTTGCTGCAAAAGATTCCCAGGGAAGGCTTCTCTGCGGGGCGGCAGTAGGTATCACCGAAAATGTGCTTGACAGAGTATCCGCATTAAAGGATGCCAAAGTAGATGTCATTGTTCTGGACAGTGCCCACGGACACTCCCAAAACGTCATAAACTGTATCAGACTTATCAAGAAAAATTATCCTGACCTGCCGGTAATTGCAGGCAATGTGGCTACCGGTGAGGGCACCAGAGCCTTAATTGAAGCAGGTGCGGATGCCATAAAAGTAGGCATTGGCCCGGGCTCCATCTGTACGACACGTGTTGTGGCAGGAATCGGTGTGCCCCAGGTTTCGGCGATCATGGATGCCTACGAGGTAGCCAGACAGTATAATATTCCCATCATTGCTGATGGAGGCATCAAATATTCCGGAGACATTACCAAAGCAATTGCAGCAGGCGGTAATGTATGTATGATGGGCAGTATTTTTGCAGGGTGTGATGAGAGCCCCGGAACCTTTGAATTATACCAGGGAAGAAAATATAAGATATACCGTGGTATGGGCTCCATATCAGCTATGGAAAACGGCAGCAGGGACCGCTACTTCCAGGAAAATGCCCGGAAACTGGTACCGGAAGGTGTGGAAGGCCGCGTTGCTTACAAAGGAACCGTGGAAGACACCGTATTCCAGCTATTGGGCGGCTTACGCTCCGGTATGGGGTACTGCGGTACAGAGACCATAGAGGATCTGAAGACCAATGGGAAATTCATTAAGATCTCAGCAGCTTCCCTGAAAGAGAGCCATCCCCATGACATACATATTACGAAGGAAGCTCCCAACTATAGTGTGGAAGAGTGATACAGGAATATTGTAAAAATAGATTTGGAAAGGCCGCCAGTTTTATCTGTGCGGCTTTTTGCTTTATAGGAATATATTGCTTTCCTCACAGGTTTTCTTTATAATGACTTGTAGGAATAATTTTGTTATGTGGAATAGAAAAATGCTTTCTCACGGCACTATGGTGGCCGTGTTTTTACCAAGGAGAAACGAGAATGATACATTTGACAACAAAACGTCTTATAATCCGTGATCCGCTGCAAACGGACATTAACCACTGGCACCGCTTGATGAGTGACTCCAAAGCGATGTACTATCTGCCGGATATCATGACGCATTCACTTGCGGAAAGCCGTCAAAACCTTGAAACAGCTATCGCTGAATCATATAACCCGGACAGAACCAAATACTTTCTCGCCATTGAGCATAAAGAAACAGGTGCGTTTATCGGTACGGCCGGTTATACAGTAACTGAGAAATTACCTGTTGGCAAATTGGCAGGAGCAGGCTATTTTATCTTACCTGAATATCATAAGCAGGGTATTATGACAGAGGCGTTTAAAGAGATTATCCGTTTTGCTTTTGAGGAGGATGATATTTGCAGGATAAGTACAGGCTGCCTGATGGAGAACCAGGCATCTGAGTGCGTCATGCAAAAATGCGGATTAATAAAGGAAGCTGAATACAAGTCTTATGTGTGGCATGACGGAGAGTTAAAGGATAGAGTGGAATATAGACTGTTGAAACAGGAATGGTCTCGTGATTTCTTTACATCAAATGTGGGATGTGATTAACGGGAGGTTGCAAAATGGATATAACAGCAAAGCAGATACGCAGCTACAGACTTCATGCCCACCATCTGGATAAAAAAATTCCGACAGACAACATGATTGATGCCGCCGGTGTCTGCGGCCTGCAAAATACACCTCCCGGTTCATGGGAAACTTCTATGTTTAACCGTCTTGAGGGTTGTACGCTGCAAGCCTTAAACGATGCTTTATACAGTGAAAAAATATTGATCCAGGCCTGGAGTTATCGAGGTGTCCCTGTTGTGTTCCCCACCGGGCAGAGCGATATTTTCCTTACACCCCTTATGGCCCGGGAGGGGGAACAGCCGTGGATCTATACGCAAGGTATAACAGGGGCGCTTGACTATCTGCAAATGTCATTTGATGATTTGCTGGTTTACTTGAAGAAAACCATACACTATCTGGACAGTCATACTGTCAAAAGCAAGGAAGCACTGGATCAGATTTTGGCTGATCTCATTCAGGATGATTTACCAAAAGACAAGCAAAAGCTGTGGTGTGATCCTTCCATGTATGGAAACCCTGACAAACAGACAGTTGGCGGCGCAGCTGTTTCCTTTTTGCTGCGCCCCTGCTCTTATAACACCCTCGTTGTGTTCGGTGAACGTCAGGGTAGCAGTCCAACATTTACGTCCTTCAGAAACTGGACAGGCCATGCACCCATCGGCATACCGGATGCAGACAAAGTGTTGGTACGTAAATTCCTGCATTGTTATGGTCCGGCCAGAGCAGATCATTTTATGAGCTGGTTGGGGTGTTCCTCGCAGCAGGCACACCGCCTTTGGAATACCATCGCGGATGAAATGGTACCGATACAAATAGAAGGTAAGACCTGCTATATGCTTTCAGCAGATATGGATAATTTGCGGTCAGCCGAAGGTGACGAGGAAAAGCTGATTCTTCTTGACGCGCATGATCCCTATCTTGATATGAGAGACCGGACCATTATTCTGGAAGATAAGTCTTTCCATAAAGATGTATGGAAATATGTGGCCAATCCCGGAGTTGTGCTGAAAGGCGGGCGGATCATTGGCACATGGAAGATAAAAACGATTGGGAAGAAACTGGACTTGTCTGTAATGACATGGGAAACGATTACCACCGCTGAACAACAGATATTGAAACAGCTTGCGGAGGAATACGCGGCATTTCGTATGATGCATATTCGAAACTGCATTATGGAAAGCATATAAACATCTTCTGCTTGGCGGGGCAATGGATTATATAACCAAACCATTTGATACCAAAGAGCTGTTGGCACGTATAGCGGTGCAGATGTGCAGGAAGAAAGTAATGGACACTGGAGATTATCTGGTATATGATAATCTGAGAATTGATATGGTCAGCCGTCAGGTTTTGGCAGGAGACGAGCCGGTCAGATTGACAAAAACGGAATTTGCCATAATAAAGCTGCTCATGCAGAATCCGGGGCAGGTAATAACCCAATCCAGGATTTTAGATATGATCAGCCTGGACACACCGGACTGTACGGAAAGTTCATTAAAAATACATGTAAGTAATCTGCGTAAAAAGCTTCGGGACATAACAGAAGCAGATTATATTGAGGCTGTTTGGGGGATTGGGTTTAAAATACGCCGGATATAAAGAGTTCAATATACCAGGAGGAATTATGCGGATAGCGATTTGTGATGATGAGAAAGTGATTCTGGACCAGGTATCGGGAGAAGTCAGACGCATTTTAGGTACAAGACAGGGGGAATGGGTGTTGGATTCTTTCCTTTCTTCTGTATTATTTCAGGAAGCATTTACCAGAGAGCCTTATGATATTGTGCTGTTAGATATAATTATGCCGGAAATAGATGGTTTTCAGTTAGCGAAGGACATTCGTAAGCGGAAGCGGGATGTTATAATTGTTTTTATGTCCCAGCAGAAGGATTTGGTATATAAGTCCTTTGATTATAAAGCATATTGGTTCATCTGTAAGGAGGAGTACATAGAAAATTTGCCTTATGTGCTAAAGAAATGTGTGGGGGAATATGAAGATAATAAGTCTTATATAGATATTGGTGAAGAAGTTTCAAAGCCTGTAAGAAAAGAAGAAGTGTTATATATTGAATGTGATGCTCACAGATTATATATACATATGACGCAAGACATCATTAAAAGGTATGGTTCTCTATCTGGGATGGAAAAAAAACTGAATGACTTTGGGTTTATCAGGATCCATAAGAATTACCTGGTTAATCTGGACAAAGTGCTATGTGTAGAGAAGAATACTGTGAAATTAGAAAATGGAGATAGAATTGCATTAAGTAAAAATAAAAAGGGACTTTTGAAAGAGAGATTATTTGATAGGGAGAAGATGGAATGGTAAAACCTGTTATTGAGATTACAGCGAATTTATTGCTTGCGGGATTGGCGATTTATTTCATGAATACAGTTTTGGAGCAGGGAGAGAAGACGACAAAGTGGAAGATAGTTCTCTTCTGGCTTCTTTATTTTGCTGTGGTAACATTCTTAACCTATCCGAGTGGGTTTGAAGGTTTAGGGGCTATTGTTTACGGCGGCATTCTATTCGTATATGCTTGTCTGGCATTAAATGGGAAGGTTTTGGAAAAGTTTGTATATGCAATGTTGTGGAATGTTATAATACTGATTTCCTCTTCTGCCATTTTTTATGTATCAAAATACTTAATAAATAGAAATATGTCTGATGTTTATGATGTAGAAGCTCCCATTCGAGTAATAGAATTGTTAAGTACATTTTTATTGCGCCTGTTATTAATTAAGGTAATAAAAATGGTAAAAGAGAGAAAAAGGAAGGAGGGCAAGAATAATACAAAGTTTACAGTGATAGTAATCCTTTTTTGTATTATCACTTGGGGGAATCTGGTGGGAATGTTTTTTGCTGAAATAAATATTGGGCAAAACGACAGGTATCTGTGGATTATATTACTATTAGTGGAGTTGTCAGTGTGTATGATTGCACTGTTTTACCTATATGAAAGATGGAACCGTATAGAACAGGAAAAGTTAAAAAATGATTATTTAGAGGCTATGAATGCGGAGCAGGAGAAGTATATTCTGGAACTGGTGTCAACTAATGAAGCTATCCGGATTCTAAGGCATGATATAAAAAAATACCTTTATATTTTATATACAAGTTTGTGTAACGAGCAGTATGAGGAGTGCAAGAGATATCTGGAAACGTTTAAGGGAAAAAACGAAGAAGCGCTTATAGGAGAACCTGATAGTTTACATATTATTCTAAAAAACCGAAAAACCATATGTGAGAAGGAGTGTATAACATTCCATTACAACGCCTTAGGAAATTGGAAAAAGATTGATATCATGGATCTTTGTGTTCTTATATGGAATCTCTTGGATAATGCAATAGAAGCGGAAAAAAAAGAAGAGGAAAAAGAAATACAACTTGAAATATCAAATTACAAGGGATATCTTAAAATTGAGTGCAAAAACCGTATCCATAAATCTGTTTTAAATGATAATCCAAATCTTATAACCAATAAAAAAGATAAAAGCAATCATGGGTTAGGTCTTATCAGCGTTAAAAAGATGGTTGAGAAATATGATGGAATGCAGAAAATAACAGAGGAAAACGGTTATTTTGTTAACCGTGTTTTCCTGCAAAACAACTAACTGTGTAATTGTCTCGTTAAAATAAAAGCCTTTAACTCTAATCTGAGTACTTCGCCATAGCATACAATCCGTTTGTGATGAAATAATTCCTTTAAAGTAAAAATGATTGTATTTCTCTTATATTTCGATATAATTCATATAGATTCTACAACAGCATCCTTATGTTCAAAGTGTAAGTTATTATCTGTATGTATAGTGGGATGTCTAAACATAAGATTAATAATATAACTGTTAATTAATCTATTTATTAATACACATGACAGGAGAGAATGATATGAAACGAATTATTTCCGTTATCTTGATTTTTTGCACCACCCTTGTTTTTAATTCATGCGCTTTAGAAAATGAAGAAGCAAAAAGCAGCGATATTGAATACACGCATACACTAACGCCCGAAGAAAATAATGTCGATGATACCGCATCGGCAGAGAGTACTGAGCAATCACCACCACCAGTAAATCCTATAATTGAATTTACATATGCTCAGGCATTAGAAGATTACGATTATTTTTGTGAGCTGTTGGATAATAGCTATCCTTTCGGTGGAGTGATGGAGCGTAAGTATAATATTACGCTTGATACAGTCAAAAAGGAGTTTAAAGAGGAATTGGAAGCAAATAAAGACAATATGGATCTTGTTGTATTTGCAGGTATATTTAACGATACTGTATCGAAGTTTAATGAGTTGGGTCATTTTTGCTTATCAAATTATAATATGTATCAGAACCTTATGTCAATGAATCTTGAGTACATTAATAAAATAATTAATAATGAGAGAACAAAAGAGGTTTATGACTATTTTTATAGTGAGAATTTAAAACCGTTGGCTTCCTGGCCAGGCGGCAATTATAATACAAATTTATCAATGTCAAGTACAAACTTTTCTTTGGATGTGCTGGATGGAAATATCGCTTATATACGCATTCCTGAGATGAAATCCGGCACTGCATTGGAGACAGAAGGGGAAAAATTAAAACAGTTTTATTCAGAAATAGCTGACTGTGAAAATCTGATTATTGACATAACCGGCAACGGCGGCGGAAGCGATGTGTATTGGTGGAAAAATATTGTAATACCTAATATAAAAGAAAAGATAGAAATGAAAACATATTTTTTTGTGAGAGACTATGATGCGAATATAGAATATATAGAAGACCAAATGGTGCCAGGTTCTCAACTGAAGGATTTTGCTGTAAATATTAATATTACTGAAAGTCTTCCACAAATCAATCAGGATGATTTAAAAATGTTTGATTCGATTTATGAAGGTTATTTATGTCTCTCCCCCACAGAAGAAGGCCAGATACCTTACGAAGGGAATATCTATCTATTGATTGATGGTGGGGTTTATTCATCAGCAGAAACTTTTGCAGTGTTTTGCAAGAAAACTGGTTTTGCAACAATTGTGGGCAAAAATACGGAAGGTGATGGTGGCGGTTCTACTCCATTTTTTGCTGTATTACCAAATAGTGGTTTAATAATAAGATATACAATTCAATATGTGCTTAATATGGATGGATCAAGTAGTGTTGAATATGGAACGTCGCCTGATTATGCCTGTGTTGGAGATGAAACACCATTGGAAGCTTGCTTACGTTATATCCATGAGAGTAAAACGGAGTAATGCGATAAAGTATAGTGATGGAGATTTGAATATCACATTAATGGAGGACGGAAGGATATTATTCTGTAATCATGCCAGGCAAATTGATGAGGTGAAAGTGGGAAGGGGTGCGTTATGGATTACCCGTTGATTGATAAAAAAAAGACCGGATTAAGATTAAAAACACTGCTGCAGATAAAGGGATTTGCCGTAACAGATATACAGGAATACCTGTCTCTGGCTTGCCCGCAGACAGTGTATCGATGGTTTTGCGGGATTAATATACCGAGTATTGATCATTTGTATGCATTAAGCCATCTGCTGCAAATGTCTCTGGATGATCTGATCGTGGGAAATAAAAAATATATGGCAAGTCCATATCATAAGGGATTTCAAAATAGAGTGCTGATTTATTATGGTCAGCTCACGATAGCAAATTGAATTTCTAATTCAATGACATTGCTGCCTCCATATTCTAAAATATATAGTAATCACGTAACAGTTCAGCCGATCAGACTGTACTGTTACGTAATCAAAAAGAGATATGGAGGTATACATTATGGGAATTTTTATTCATTTAGACATTATGCCCGCTAGAATTTCAAGAGAAGAATGGAAGAAGGTATATGAGGAAACCCTTTTACTGGTGGATGAATATCATTTCATGGATATGATCATTGCAGAGCGAAATGGGATTCAATATTCATATTCCAGAAAAACGCAGCATCGGGATAATATTTTTGAACAAGGATACAGCGGCTGGAATTCCGTAGGTGATATGAGGACTGGTTTCAATACAGAGAATTATGCACTTTTCTCAGACATTGAGGCTTATTATCCGGAAACGGAAAGTCCTGATAAGGGAACAGATATATTATTATATGCATATCATGATTTTGAATGGGAACAAGGGGATTATTGCTGTAATATTTGGGGGAATAAAAGCCAGGGCAAGGATTCTCATGTTTTTTTACTGGCAATAGGGTGCCTGATTGCAGATCGTTTTCCTCATGCTGCTCACTGCTATGGTGATATTTCTCTTGGACAGTGTCGAAAAGCAATAAAGTGGGCAAATCAATATCTGAAAACGCCCATACAGCTGCCGGTTACAGCCAATAAAGAGATTTTAATGAAGCGCCTGAAGGCAGCAGAAATACTTCCAAAGGAAAAACTCTTAGATGCATTTCTGTCTTTGAGCTTAGAAGGGAATGGGAATGAGATAGGTTCCTTTTTACAGCAGGAATTATCGGATCCGGAAATATATGAATATTTTAGAAAGGTGTTTTCTCGTTTCTCCATTACACAAATGGGATTTGAAGATAGGTATCATCAATATATGGAGATGGGATTTGATTTTAAGAATTTATGCCGGATTTTGATCACGGATCCTGAGGGCAGCAAATGCAGTCCCGAGGAGTTCCTGCGATTTGTAATAAAGTCTAAGCTGCATAAGCTGGAAAAGGAAACCTACGATTATACAAAACATACAAGTGATAAGCCGGAGTCGGAAGAGCCGGATGATATTAGTGGATTGATGGCCAGGGTCATGGGGCGAATGATGGGTGCCAGAAATCATAATGTGGATGCCTTTTATCCCCTGGAATTCATAAAAGCGGACTGCATAGAAATATTTGGTGACATATGTGACGTTGAATCCCTGCTGCCTTCCATATTGGATAACACGGGTGAAGAAAAGAACAGCGTACAAGCTATGTTTTATGATGATCCAAACAGCTCGTTTTCACAGTTTGCAAAAGAAACAGAAGTTTCCCGGCTGGAAAAGAGTGCGGCATATGATATTATTTCCTATGAAGATTTAATCGATTTTACCCCTGCTTCTAAAGTAGAGCCACAGATAGATAAGTGTCTTATGGATAATTTTAAAAAAATATATACATTTGGACAGGAAAAGTTTAAAAAGTTCTGTTCTTTCAATCGGGAAGAACGAGAACAGTGGTTTTTGCTGCGGGATGAATATCTGCTATTAAAGGAGGATGTATGGAATCTGATCTTTGAACGGATTATGGAGGACGATTATATTAGAAGATTTCATGCTCTTTTTCATGTTGACTGCTCTTTACAGTCGGGGAATGAATTATGTGAAATTTTATTTAGTAATGTTGGTGTCATTGATTATTATTGGGAAAAGGCGGGGATGGAGGCTGCTTTGTAAAAATGAATGGCGGATAGTTTTTTTGCTGAACTATTATTGCTAAATAAGAGAGATTGCGGTTTGTGTTTTATACTGCTGTTTATCGCACCTAAGGGGTATTGAAAAACCCGGACGAGACAACAGGCAGGTATTTTAAGGGAAGGGGCAGAAGGTACACGGGACAGGAAGAGGGCGCACACATATGCTTTACAGCTCAGTCAGGCTCGGGAATTCCACGGAGCC
>Ga0153941_1000847_pt1 | contig 12779 bp, 14 predicted proteins | sample TSNJ025MetaG_FD_104733 | JGI IMG/M metagenome (GOLD analysis project Ga0153941, IMG submission 104733) | Attine ant fungus gardens microbial communities from New Jersey, USA - TSNJ025 MetaG | ecosystem: Host-associated > Fungi > Mycelium > Unclassified | place: USA: New Jersey, Brendan T. Byrne...
TCATTTTTCGGCTGGTTTTGCATTTCTGTTTTAGGACGATTTCATATCCCTACTGTCTTCAAACCCAGTTACTTCAGGGGGTTGACACGTATCGCTTTTTTGGTTTTGGGGAAACTCAAATTATAGACTATCTTGACAAGTTGCACAACATGCCGGTACCACGTTCGGAATACGGCAAATTGGGAATAAATATCCGCCGCTTTGGACAGCGGCTCAATCGCAGTCTGTTTAGACAGAGCTATAGTATCCTGGATTTGCGCACCGTAACGGCGATTGGCATGTTGTTTGCTGGGTGTGACAAAATGTGGAACTTAGGTCAATGTTCGTCCGGGCCACAGATGGTGTGGCGAGCTTACTCCTTGCTGAAGGGAGGTCACTGATGAGGTATCAGTGACTTGAGTCGGAAATTAGATTATTTTGGTAAAACATAGCGATAGCTTATCGTTTTTACAAAAAATACAATTCGACAAGCTTCGATGACAAATCTAAAATTAAGCGAATATAATTTAGCTTTTGACAGATTAAAAGAGCAAAAAGCTTGGTAATCCCTGTAAATAAAGGGTTATCAAGCTTTTCTTGTGCATTTATGCTTACTGGTTTTACAGCTTTTAAAAACTTTTTATCTATTTTGAATTGAGGATCTGATAATCAGTATGTAAGCCATATGGTTGATAAAATCAGTGCGTTTTTGCTATTCTTACAACTATCATAGACCCGGGTTTCTACAAATTAACATTGTTTTTAACAAAAAAATATAACATGACAAGCTTCGACAGAAAAATCACAATTATGCAAATATAATAGAGGGAGAATCCCTTCCTATCTCTCACCAAATAATGCACAATAATTGCATGATCAACTGAAAATGAGGAGAGCGCAGCTATGGATTTATCCTCCCTATATACAAGCTTTTTTAGTTCGTCAACGAAGATTAATCTGTTTCTGCAGCAGACTCAAGTCTTGCATTATAGGCCGGGGCGAGTTCGTTTATATTCACGGCATCTGTTAAACAACCAGGATATAGCCTGCAAGATCGAGGAACATTTGGCAGCAATTCCTGAAATTATTGATTTCGCGATTAATACCGCAACAGGCTCACTACTTATTCGATATTCTCCTGAAAATGTTTCCCGTAACCCCCTTCTCAGGGACATTGAACGGCAGGTAGCAAAAAAATATGGAAGGTGATAGCTATGAATTATCTTACTGGAATGGCTTTAGGTATCTCTGCAGGTCGTCAGTTTAATCAATTGATTAAGAGAGACGGTTTTTCCTTAGTGCATACCCTGCCGGGGAGACGCCGCTACATGCATGATGATTTACTGCAGAATAAGGAGCTTGCGGCCCAGTGGCAATCTCAATTAGCCTGTATCAAAGGGATTGTGAAAGCTCAGGTAAATCCGCAAACAGGCACTGTTCTCGTAGAATATTCCTGCCCGGAGGAAGATATTGATTTAGTTATGAACTATCTTAACAAGTTGCATAACATGCCGGGCCCACGATCGGAATACGGCAAATTGGGAATGGATATTCGCCGCTTTGGGCAGCGGCTCAATCGTAGTCTGTTTAGAGAGAGCAATAGTACCCTGGATTTGCGCACCGTAGCGGCGCTCGGCTTGTTGATTGCCGGGGGCGCCAAAATGTGGAACCTAGGTCAACGTCCGTCCGGGCCGCAGATGGTGTGGTGGGCTTACTCTTTGCTAAAGGGAGGTCACTGATGAGTTATCAGTACCTTGCGTTCCCTATACGTACGACAATCTCCCTGAGGCAGAAGACCGTTTTAGAAGCAAATATAAGGCGGATACCTGCAGTTATCAGTGCTTATGTCAGTGAGGCCGGCAAACTGAATATCTACTATATAGGGGTCTTGTCACCTATAGACATCACGGCGAGAATCCAACAGGCAGGGTGTGGTACTCAGCAAATGGCGACAATTAAACGCCAGCAGCTTGAGGGAGAAGTCCCTGGATCACTCTTTGTCGAATATCGCAGGGATGCTATCTTGGCAGGGGTAAGCCTGCTAGGCTGGCAAGCTATGCGCATGATGTCACCGAGTACGTTTGCAGCTTTGTACTTAGTCCGCAGTGCTTTTACCATCTTTGTTGCCCGAAATTTTATCGCCAGCGGGATTCGCAGTGTGTTGATCGAACGGCAGCCTAATGCCGATACATTGACAACTACTGCAGTGTTAGCTTCGGTTTTAGGTGGTAAGCCAGAGTCGAGTTTAACGCTGTTGGCGCTTTCTAATTTTGCCGAGATGTTAACAACTTATACGGCGGAACGGGCTCGCAAGCACATTTCCAATCTGTTGCGACTTGATCAGCAGTATGTCTGGAAAATTGAGGAAGATGGTCATGAGGTGCGGGTTGCAGTGGAAAGCCTGCAAATCGGCGATCATATCGGTGTGCATCTAGGCGAGAAAATATGCGTAGATGGCCGGGTATTGACTGGGGCGGCTGCTGTTGATCAGTCTTCAATTACTGGTGAATACATACCTGCGGAAAAAAGTGTCGGAGATTATGTATACGCCGGCACTGTTCTCCAGAATGGTTTCCTAGAGGTTGCCGTAGAGAAACTGGGCGATGATACGGCACTTGCCCGTATTGTTCATATGGTAGAAGAAGCGCAAGTTCGTCGTGCGCCGGTGCAGAACTTTGCTGACCGCATGTCTAATATGCTGGTACCCATATCTTTTATTGCCGCCGGTTTAGTTTATGGAGTGACAAAAGATTGGCAGCGGGTACTTAATATGTTATTTATCGATTTTTCCTGCGGCTTGAAGCTATCTACGGCCACGGCTATTTCCGCAGCTATTGGACGAGCCGCCAGCCGCGGTGTTCTGGTCAAAGGAGGAAATTATATTGAGACCTTGGCTGCTGTCGATACCGTTGTGTTGGACAAGACCGGCACGATTACCGTTGGTAAACCGCAGATTGTAGCTGTTAAGAGCGCACCAGGAGTTATCGACCGGGAATTATTGATGTTGGCGGCATCAGCTGAGTATCATTCGGCTCATCCTTTGGCCTCCGCTATCTTAGAACATGTTGAAAGCCAAGGATGGGCCATCCCGCCACACCGCACCACGGAAACGATTGTTGCTAGGGGAATTATGGCAGAGGTACCCGACTTCGAAGACATTCGCGGTGGCCTAGTTTTGGTAGGCAGTTGGCGTTTCATGCAGGAAAACCAAATTTGTTGCCAGGGATTTAGTGATGATCCTGGTACAGAGCGTGGCTACACATTGGTGTATGTAGCGAGGGACGAAGCGTTACTGGGCTTACTAGTTGTCAGTGACCCGATCCGTCCTAATCTAAAAAAGACAATCAATCAGTTACGCCGTCAGGGTGTTGATGAAGTCGTCATGATCACTGGCGACACTGAACCTGTTGCCCGGCATGTAGCTAATTCTTTGGATCTTGATGCTTATCATGCGGAGGTATTGCCGGAAGATAAAGCTACACTGGTCAACAGACTAAAACGGCGGGCCCAGGTTATGATGGTTGGCGATGGCGTCAACGACGCCCCGGCTCTAGCCTTTGCCGATGTCGGCGTGGCAATGGGTGGGCGGCGCACCGATATCGCTGTAGAGTCGGCAGCCATTACGATTAACTCTGAAGACCCGCTTGTCTTATCTGAAGTTGTTTCCTTGGGCAAGAGGACAATGGCCATTGTGCGACAAAACTTTACTGCGACAATTGCGGTCAATACGGCAGCCATGCTGTTAGGCGCCATTGGACGGACTGATCCGATGGTGTCTGCCATCATTCACAATGCCGCGACTATCGGGGTAGTGCTAAATAGTGCCCGGATTTTAGTGGTTGATAAAAAGTATGGCAGGTAAACTTTGTGTTGGCGAAAGGGGGTGAAATGTATGTTTGCAAGATCTGATTTTTGGATAGGCTTAGTAGTTGGAACGATTGCAGGCGCGTTTGGGTATAAGCTGATGTCTGAACAACAGTCGGCCCGTGCTATGGCTCCGGCAATGCAAATGCCCGCAGCTCAATGTGCAAGTGAGATTCCGCTTGAAGAATTAATGCGTCAAAGGGAACGGTTGGAAGACTTGATCGCTGAACACCAGGATGGTGTAGTAAAGGCTTAAATTATATGTAGAATATAAGCCCAGCCACCTATAGAGGGAGGTTGGGCTTATACTTGAGAGAATAGCGTTGTATGCTTTTGCTAACTAGGTGACCTTTTGACAGTAAGCAACTTGACAAGGTTTTTCGTACTCGCTATAATTAAGCAGTATCCGGGTAAGTATAGTTAAGGAAGACCTAAGGGAAAATAAGCTTGGCTGATCATTACCAGTTGCATTGTCGGCCAAAATGATGTATAATGTGTATTTGTTGAGGACAATGGAGAGATGTCCGAGTGGTTGAAGGAGCACGCCTGGAAAGCGTGTGTACGGGAAACTGTACCGAGGGTTCGAATCCCTCTCTCTCCGCCATAATTAGAAGAAATAAGCATTTGTAGCCTATGAAGCCATAGGGTTATGAATGCTTATTTGTTGTGCATGTATACACTGCTATTTTTTACGCATACAAAAACGAGCACAGCAATACACATTGGGCAGTAGGCGTGTATGCTAGAAACCTCACATTATGTAATTATGAGGAGGTTTTTAGGGTGGAACTTGGACAGGCTAAAAAATATTTTTGATTACAAAGAAAAGTGAATGTAACAGGGCGGACATAGAATTTATCAAGAAATTTTAGACCGTTTTTTCAAGTTCGTTAACGAGCAGGAAAATCTATATGACATTTCCTTGATAACATCAACTCATATTAGAAAGTTCCTTATTTTTTTGCAGGAGAAGGGTTTGCGGGGTGTATCTAGGCACAGGTTTTATCGGGACCGGTGAGGCAACTTTGGTTAATCCAAAAGCCTTTTTTTGTTGATGTAGGGGCGGTGTAGTGACAACGTATTCTTTTATATTAGTGATCTTATTATAATTTTGACAATTATTGTTTATAATTTTATTTTTTTTTATGTTATATTGTCGATATAAAGTAATCTAATTTAGGAGGATGATGCTTTATGTGTTGGGGGCCTTCTATGGGCGGGTGGGGTATGCCTTTCGGCATGTTCTTATTCCCATTTTTCTTCCTAATTTGTATCGGGATTATGTTTTACTTATTCAGCCGCAGGTTTCCTTTCGGGTGTCATTATAATAGTGACATACAGACCAATAAGGAATTAATTGAAGAAGTACGCAGGCTGCGCCAAGAGGTCGAGGCTTTAAAAAAGAAGTAGATTAAGGAACCTTAGTATGTTCGCCATAAAATCAATAGGAGGCTATTAAAAATGACGAGTAAAAAGGAACTGCTTCTGGCTATCCTCACAGAAATTAAAGACATGAAAGAAGAAATTAAAACCATCGCCGTAAAGCAAGACATTACCAATGATAGTTTGTTATCGATAGAGACAAAGCAAAATACTTATACTGAATACTTAATTAAGAAGGTACATTGCGTTAAAAGTAAAAAGTGGCTGCAGCGTCTAACCAATAGCGAGAAAGAATAATTGAATAACAAAGAAAGAGACTGCTCGTGGAATTTATTGTTATTCTACGAACGACCTCTTTCTTTTTTTGTTGATGTATTGGCAGTGTAGTTACAACACACTCTGTCCATAGGTTAAGCAATTTTAAAAAACTGTCTTTGCGTATTATATCTTTAACAAAAATAGTATAATTATCCTAGGTGCAATAAGTAATTTGAAGTTGTTGTAAAGAGCTTAGCACAATTTAAGGAGGAATATTATGTATCGAATAATTGTTGCAACCTTACTTGTGTTATGTATATCTATATCGACAGGACATGCCTTTAAGAATGAGCCAACAGGCTTTAGAAACATTCCTTGGGGAACATCTATTGAAGAAGTACGCGATCAAATGATATTCTGCTCAGAGGGTGTTGATGGGTCAGGTATGAAGCACTACACTCGAAAAGATGAGCCACTGGAATTTGATGCCGCAAAAGTAACTAAAGTTGCGTATACCTTTTGGAATGATAAATTGTATGGTGTTACTGTAATCTTTAAAGATAAGGATAATTATTTAGCCATTGAAGATATATTAGACCGTACATATGGATTAGGAACTAAGCCAAATAGATATATTGATGTGCAATATTGGCAAGGAGAGGAAACCTTCATAACTTTTTCCTACAGCCGAATTACAAATGTAGGTTCATTGGCATTTATTAGTTTAAAAGCTGATCAAGAAGTAGCAGATGACCGTGCCGCCAAAAAACGTAACGTTACACTCGATTAGCTAAAAGGCTAATCTCTCTACAAAACTTAGTAAGCAACAATCCAACAAAGCATAAAAGTAGCAATAATAAAAGAGGTAGGGGAATTGGTTAATTCGGGTGTAGTCATGATGTACTCCCCTTATTTACCTTGTGTTTTTCTCATAACAAGTATAAAATATAGTAGTTGCATGATTAATAAATTATTGAATGGAGTGGAGTTATGAAAAAAATATCGATCATCACAATGCTATGCTTATTCGTAATATCAATGATTGCTCCAACGTACGCAGAAGAACCCATTAAGTCGCAGAGTGCTGCTCGAGCGTCAACTTTAAAACCCGTTTATAATATTGCGATCGTCCCCTACATAAACTCTACAGAGGAAACCAAGGGGTATATACAAGAAATTATTGATAGTAAATATACTAAACTATACTCAAATGAAAATTTCCAAATGGTTCCGTTTGTCGATGTCCAGAAGGCTTTAAATACAACTGGTTATGAGGCTAGTAGTATGGAACTTGCTGACAAAGATATCCTTGCTGCTGTTGCAAAACAAACAAATGCTGATTATGTAATTGCTATGGAGTTATCGCAATTAGTTACTACGAGACATATGAGCTTTTTCCAAGCAAAAGTCGTAACCAAAGCAAAGTTACGCTACAAGTTATACAATGCTGAACAAAGCAAAGTCATGTCGTTTCAGGTAACTGGATCGTCCGAAAACAAAACTGTATTTGGTGGTGTCGGATACAAAGACCCAATTACAAAAGCACTAAATGAAGCAATGGATGAAGCTAATGAAAAAATAATGAGCAATTTGTAAAATTATCTTGTTTTAGCCCTCATAGCGAATTAAATATAGTCTAATAAAAAGTCTACTTTTACGCCTTTTTTGCAGGCTTATAGCGTATTAAGTGGTCTTTTTCTTTTTTAGTTAGTTTAGGAGTTAGAGCAAGCAGAGTGAGCCTACTTCTTTGTTGTAAATAGCTTGTCTACTTTTTTATGGAGCGCGTTGAGCGTTAAACGGGATAATAAGGGGGTATTATCCAATGTAAATTAGACGGTAAACAAGAAAGCCATCCCCAATTTTTACTGGACGGGCTTTGATTGTGATTATGCGTATATCTTCGATTCTGCATAGGCCGGAAAGCGACAGCCAAAACGTGTATGGACACGCTAGGGGATGAATACCTATGCGGACGCAGCATATCAACTATGTTGAATAGGGGCAAAAGCCTGTTAATAGGTTAAACGCCCTGGGATAGTTTGACTTACTAGTATCTTGTGGTATATGATCGGCTAGGAAAGAAGTAATTAGCTGCTTGACAATAATTGCCCATAAAATAATAAGCCTAAAACTTGCAAGAAAAATTATGTCATGCTATAATACATTTTATGAGGTAAGCATACACGCCTAGTTTTTTAAATAATGTGTTTTATAAAGTGAAAAGTACTATAAACCCAGAAAATAACTATGATTGCTAAGAGGCTTATTTTCCGAGTAGTTGAAGGCGCACGCCTGGAAAGCGTTGCACGGGAAACTGTACCGAGGGTTCGAATCCCTCTCTCCGCCATCGTATTCTAGTTAGCCGGTATGCGGCTTTTTGTTTTCTAGGCCGGGCTACAGCAGTGCCGGGTCTTACGCAATAAAAACTCATGAACCGCGTCAGGTCCGGAAGGAAGCAGCGCTAAGTGATCATTTTTATGTGCCGTGAGGGCGCCTGGTGGCTGCTGTAGTCCTGCGTAGAAAACAAGATTAATTAGCCCAGTCAAATTTATAATTTTATCCGATGACTAAACCGCTCTAAGAATCCATCTTCTGTAAGCGGGAGTTAAGACGTGGAAGTCCCTGGATAAGGTCGACTAAACTTCAGATGGGGTAAAACCCTGCCTGAAGCGTTTGTCTCTCTTTATTGAAAGTAGCCGTAGGGCTGCTTTTTTGCTATCTAAAATCAGCGGACATAGATAGTCCGTATAATTATTAATTATTTTATTGAAAAAGGGAAACATTTTACTTGTGTGGAATATAACAGTTGTATGAGGCAAGGGAGGAGTGGGTATGGCTTATGTGGCATTATACAGGAAGTGGCGGCCACAAGACTTTGATAATCTAGTCGGCCAGGAGCATATTAGCATTACACTTAAAAATGCAATTGCTACTGGGAAAATTGCCCACGCTTATTTGTTTGCTGGGCCGCGCGGCACCGGTAAAACAAGTACCGCCAAAATTCTGGCCAAGTCACTTAACTGTGAACGCGGTCCTACGGCCAAGCCCTGTAATATTTGTTCTAACTGTGAAAAGATTACTGGCGGTTCGTCAATGGATGTTTTTGAAGTAGATGCGGCCTCTAACCGGGGCATTGATGAAATCCGTGACCTTAGAGAAACAGTTAAATTTGCGCCGGTAGACGGGCGCTACAAAGTATACATAATCGACGAAGTCCATATGTTAACGACAGAGGCCTTTAATGCGCTATTAAAAACGTTGGAAGAGCCGCCGGGGCATGTCGTTTTTATTCTAGCAACAACTGAGCCGCATAAAATTCCGGCCACCATTCACTCGCGCTGTCAGCGTTATGATTTCCGCCGGATTGGCGTTAAGGAAATCGGGGAGCGGCTGGCGGCGGTAGCAGAACATAGTGGTTTAAAAGCTGCTCCAGAGGCGCTGCGGCTTATTGCTGTTCAAGCTGATGGCGGCATGCGGGACGCTCTCAGTATTCTGGATCAATGCGCTGCTCTGGATACTAGTGACACAATTACTGCCGACCATGTGAGACAGTTGCTCGGTTTAATCGGCCATGAATGGGTATGGCAACTGACTGACTCTATTGCCGAACGCGATGCCCACAGTGTGCTGATAAAACTTGACGAACTTATTAATCTGGGAAAAGATATACGCCAATTGCTTATTGAGCTAGCGCTTCATGCACGCAGTCTCATGCTTTTTAAAGCGGCTCCTACTATCGACAACATTGAAATGTATTGTGACGATAAGTCTGTACTAGCTGCTCAAAGCAACAAGTTTAGTCATCAAGAGCTAGTCGCAGTATTAGAAGTGCTGCATGCGGCGGCTAACGAGACTAAATGGGCGGCCGAACCGCGTATCGCTGTTGAGATGGCCTTGATTACATTATGCCGGCGGTCGAAGGGATCTGACATGGAGGCGTTAATTGAGCGCGTAGCGGCTCTTGAAACTAAACTTGCAAACCCGTCAAGCGTGGTGACTAATGCGCCTGTAAACCAACGACCTATACAGCAGGCCGCGATACCTACCAGACCGGCACCGTCTCCCTTGGAGACGCACCGGCAACCGTCCATACAGAAGGTTGTTCCGCCAATGGAAAAATCATTAACGAGCGATCAACCAGCACCTGAAATGCAGGGTGACAGTATTGGCGATCCAAATGAAATATGGTCGGCGGTACTTAAGGAATTATTGGCCAGCGGCAAGAGGTCAGTGCATGCCTGTGTAACACAGGGGCATTTAATGTCACTCACCAATAGCCAGGCTATGGTGCGATTTTCGACAACTTTCCCTAAAGAGCGTACCGAGAAAGACGATTACCGGGCTATAGTGGAAAAAACGCTATTACAGGTCACCGGCAAGCAAGTACAATTGACTTGCTCGCTGGCATCAGGCAAACCGGCTCCTAAGCCGGCAGTACCGGCCGCGCCGCAAATCACTGAACAATCACCTGATCCCGGTATGGATCACCCTGCTGTCAAACAGGCACAAATGATGTTTGGCGGTACAGTAATTAAAATAGATGAACAAAATTAAAATTGGGAGGCTGACAAATGTTTGGAAATATGGGAAACATGGCAGGCATGATGAAAAAGGTTCAAAAACTTCAGGGGGATATGGCAAAGCTTCAAGAGGAGCTGAAAGCCCGCACGATTGAAGTATCAACCGGAGGTGGCGCCGTAAAGGTCGTAGTCAACGGTGAAAAAAAGATTGAGTCGGTCAAAATTGCCCCCACGGCTGTTGATCCTGAAGATGTGGAGATGTTAGAAGACTTAGTTGTAGCTGCTATTAATGAGGCCATGTCTAAAGTAGATGATATGATGGCTCAGGAAATGGGTAAGTTGACTGGTGGCCTCAATCTACCGCCAGGAATGTTTTAACCTATGAGCTATATCGCGCCAATTGCCCGGTTAATCGAGCATTTCCGCCGCTTGCCTGGCATTGGGCCAAAATCGGCAGCCCGCCTTGCGTATCATGTGCTAAAGATGGATAAAAGTCAGGTTGAAGCGTTAGTGCAAGCAATTGTTGAAGCCAAAGGGCGGGTTGGCTATTGTACCCGCTGTTTTGATTTGACTGATATTGATCCTTGTCCTATCTGCCGGTCTGAAGGGCGAGATAAGTCGATTGTATGTGTGGTTGGGGATCCCAAGGATGTCACTGCTATGGAGCGTACCCGTGAGTTTAAAGGCTTATATCATGTGTTGCATGGGGCGCTGTCACCGCTTGAGGGCGTTGGTCCCGATGACATTAAGATCAAAGAACTTTTAAGTCGGATCAGTCAGGGTGTTCAGGAAGTTATTATGGCTACCAACCCTAACGTTGAAGGTGAAGCTACGGCTATGTATATTGCTAAGCTGCTTAAACCGCTGGGAGTTAAAGTCACTCGCATTGCCCATGGTTTGCCGGTAGGCGGCGACCTCGAATATGCTGATGAGGTGACATTGTCCAAAGCGCTTGAAAACCGACGAGAGATGTAAAGATATTGTTTGTTTAACCGTTCTACCCAAAATACCGGATTATCTCCGGTATTTTTTCATGTTTTTGGACTGGCCAACATATATTGTAGTAAATATCACATCTTTTATGTTGGGGGGGTAATAATGGTAGTATGGCAGAAACTACTACGTCTATGGCATAGTGAACACAACGGGACTAAGGGCATGCCTACGCTGGCTGAAGTTATCGATCAGGCTCGCCGGGATTGGTTATATGCTCAAAATTACTATAATACAGTTACTGATCCTGATTTAATCGATTATGCCCTGTTTTTGACTAAGGCTTATGAACGCAGGTATATGTATCTACTTAGAAAAGTGAGGCAGGAAGGGATAAGAGTAAGTACGGCAGAATTCATTGAGGCAGGAACTATACGCAGGATGTCTTAGCATGGTAGAATTAAGAAAGTAATTTTAAAAGGGAGATCAAGGAGATGTCGTTTTTGCCAGCAGGCTTAGAATTTAATGTTATCATTGCCTATGCATTCGGGATTATTTTAATCTACTTAATTGGCCGGATGTTTTTAATGCCGATAAAGCTAGTTTTTAAGTTAATCTATAATGGTTTAGTGGGCGGCGTTATGCTCTGGGTTGTTAACTTTGTCGGCGCCTATTTTGAATTTATGATCGGCATCAACCCGATTACTGCGTTAATTGCAGGTTTTTTAGGTTTACCCGGAGTAATTTTGCTGATTTTATTTAAAATATTTATTAATTAGTATGGTATTGCTTTAGAATAGTTAACAAAGTCTCTAGCGACAAGGGGTGAATTGAGTATTGGACATTGTAAAAGAGGCACATCTCATTGAACCGATTATTGAGGCCTATGTAGGCGAATATGCCAGCGGGAAAAGTGAGAATGCTGTAAATCGGGCTATTTATCTAAAAAAACAGGGTCTGCCTGTTACAATTGCAGATCTGGATACTGTTGAACCTTGCTATACCCTCCGGCCGATTAAAAAAGAACTTGAAGATCTGGGCATTGATGTAGTCGCGTGGGAGACGCGGGATACTACTGGACTTGGTGAAGCCGGCAATGTAATCAAAGCATCGATGCGCTGGGTTTTACGGCGAAAAGGAAATATTATTATGGATGTCGGTTATGGTGTGCATGGTGCTAGAATCTTTAATCTGGTAGAAGGAGCATTTGAAAATCCTTATCTTAAAATTATTGCAGTACTTAATATGTCACGGCCATTTACCTCGACAGTGGATAGTATCTTAGAATATGTTGCTACACTGGGTAGAATAGACGCCGTACTCAACAATACACATATGGCGGAAGAGACGACAGTTGAAATTGTACAGCGTGGCGCTGAAGGCGTTACCATGGCAGCCAGACGCATAGGTGTACCTGTTATTGCTACATCGGCCGTAGCGGAAGTGGCTGATAAAATTGGATCAATTGACTGTATGGGTAATCCGGTTTGGTCGCTAGAGAGGATTATGCCACGGACTTTTTGGTGACAAAGAAAACATTCTCACCTAAAACACACTGAACTAAAAATATGTTATTGACATGGCATAACAAACATGATAATATATAAAAGTCGTCAAGAGATGACGATGCAGTAACGGTGTTCCCTGAAAACTGAACAATGTAAGTAATGCATCATAAAAAAATGCCAAGTGTGCGGTGCTTAATACAAGCACAAAACAATTTTTTGATTTTTATGAGCCACAAAAGGCTCCATAAATATTTTTTATGGAGAGTTTGATCCTGGCTCAGGACGAACGCTGGCGGCGTGCCTAACACATGCAAGTCGAACGGAGTATTTAGCA
>Ga0153941_1000851_pt1 | contig 12765 bp, 9 predicted proteins | sample TSNJ025MetaG_FD_104733 | JGI IMG/M metagenome (GOLD analysis project Ga0153941, IMG submission 104733) | Attine ant fungus gardens microbial communities from New Jersey, USA - TSNJ025 MetaG | ecosystem: Host-associated > Fungi > Mycelium > Unclassified | place: USA: New Jersey, Brendan T. Byrne...
TCTGGCCGCAGTTTTCCGCACTGAAAAATCTGCTGTAAACCATCCCCGTGGGCTCTGTATGTCTTTCCCTGTGTATGATGTCCCCTGCCGCCGGAAAACCAGTTCTGTACCTCTCTCGTCCGGGTTTCTCATCCCCCCCACCAGTACACTAAACAGCAGTATAACGCCAATTTTTTAAATTTGGCAAAATTGCATAATTCCATGTATTGTATTATAATCAAACTGGTAACACTTATATAATAGGATACTCTTTAACATATAACACGAGGAGGCATGGAAAATGAAATTATTATTTTATGATACCAAAAGCTATGATCGGAAATCCTTTGAACGGGAGCTGCAGGATTATCCCGATATTGAGATTGAGTTCCTGAATGCTGATCTGGGTCCCAGGACAGCCTCACTTGCAAAGGGATTTGACGGCGTCTGCGCTTTTGTAAGCTCGGATGTGGGAAGTGAAACTCTGCGGATTTTACATGACAAAGGCGTTGGGCTGGTATGTCTTCGGTGTGCCGGGTTTAATAATGTGGATATGGAAAAGGCAAGAGAATATGGTATCAGCGTGTTTCGTGTGCCAGGTTATTCACCGGAAGCTGTGGCAGAGCATGCAATCGCCCTGGCACTTTCCTGTAATCGCAGAATATATAAAGCTTATAATAAGGTGCGGGAAAATGATTTTAGTCTGAGTGGTTTGATGGGATACAATCTGTTTCAGAAAACTGCCGGAATCGTGGGGACCGGTAAGATAGGAGCAGCCATGTGCCGGATCTGCCGGGGTTTTGGGATGCGGATTATTGCCTATGATGTTTATCAGAATGAAGAATTAAAGGATTTTGTTGAATATGTGTCCCTGGAAGAACTGCTTAGGACCAGTGACCTGATTTCCCTGCATTGTCCCTTGATGGACGATACTTACCATATGATCAATATTGATACGATAAAGCAAATGAAGGATGGTGTGATTTTTGTCAATACTTCCCGCGGCGCTCTGGTTAAGACAGAGGATTTGATCGAAGGGATCCGTCTGCATAAATTTGCCGGTGTAGGTCTTGATGTTTATGAAGAAGAAACCCCTAATGTATTTGAAGACAGGTCGGATGAAATTCTTGAACATTCCACAACAGCAAGGCTTTTGTCCTTTCCCAATGTCATGATCACCTCTCATCAGGGATTCTTTACCAGAGAGGCTTTATTGGCAATCGCAGAAACAACCCTGCAGAACGCACTTGATTATCAGAACAATAAAAAAAATCCAAATGAAATTGTGTAAACAAAAAGCGGAAGGTTCGTAATGATTCTTCCGCTTTTGTATTCCAGTGTGAGTTTTCAGCTCTTGCTGCGTTAAACAGTGTAATATTCATTACACAACAGCCGATAAGGTGTTTCATCTTCCTCTATTCGGGAAAATCTTCCGATTGGCTCATAAAACCGGTTATCGTTCTCATCATCGTTACACATTGACACTTCTCCTAAAAGTACCGGACCGGTTCCCTTCTCTGTTTCAAAGTCATGGTACATATGCGGACAGATGGTGATACTCTCACCCGGCATTAGTTTAACCTGTGTTCCCGGTTTTACGGTATAGGATCTTCCATCGCTGCAGATTGTGACGTCTGTATCAGACATCTGTTCATCCTTTGCTGCATTATATACCCTGATCAGGATATTTCCGCCGCCCCGGTTAATGATATCCTCCATCTTATACCAGTGGAAATGCATCGGCGCTTTTTGTCCTTCTTTTACATACATCAGTTTTTCAGCATATGGCTTCTGATACTTCTCCACCTTAAGGTTTCCATTTCTTAGTGTCACCAACGCAAATCCCACCTCATCAAATCTTCCGAGTCCGCAGTCGCTGATATCCCAACCCAGCATATTATCACGAATCTCATCATATTCCGCACCCTTGTCTTTCCACTCATCCGGTGTAAAACCGCAAAAGGGCGGCATATATATCCCACACTGCCTGATCATCTGTTCCATTTCTTTAATCGCTTCGTTAATCTTTGACCGCTTCATCCGTCATTGCTCCTTTTCTGTAACTGTTTAACTGCCAGGCTGAACTGTTACCCTTTTCTTTGTCCCTGCAGCACCTTGCTTCTTTGCTTTCAGTGCGCCGATGATAGAAAGTCCTCCTGCGAAGGACAATATACTTAAAAGTACCACCAACCCCTGATAGCTGCCGCTGACATCGTAAAATACGCCGCCCAGCGGTGCTGCAAATATTCCCACTGCAGATCCCGGCAGACAGACCGCCGCAAAGATTTGACTGTACTCTGCTCCTCCATATACGCGCCGGACACAGAAAGGGATCCCGATCTGAAACAGGGCGTGTCCCATTCCGATCAAAAAGCCGCTGAGCAGCAGGAGCACTGGGATACCCGGATGCAGCAGCACTCCGGCAGCGGCCAGACCCAGCCATCCCAGCAAGCCGCACAACGCATAGCAGATCAGGACCGGCACCGGACGCATCCTGTCAAACATCATTCCGCACACCAGATTTCCTACTGCACAACCCAGCAGCACTGCCGCCATTACATTTGATGCAAAGCTAATGGAGAATCCGATATTCTGGACATGTGTGGATATCTGCTGCTGCAGATTGTTCACAATAGTCAGCAGAATACTGGCACAGACAAACAGTAAAAATGCTTTCTGCCAATAATGCTTCTTTCTTTTTTTCACCGCTCTGTCTGCTGCTTTGTGTTCAATATTCTTCTGCTCTTTTGGCTGCAGCTGCAGTACGAACAGCGTGATCGGCAGCAGTACGGTCAGGGTGATTACCCCCTCTGCCCGCAGCGCCGTTCGGAAACCATAATTTTCTAACAGCCAGCCTGTTACCGGATTAAATAAAGTTCCGCCGATACCGGCAACACCATAGACAATTCCCATCACACTGCCTAACTTTTCTTCGAACCAGTTTCCCAGAATTGTCGGTATCGTCACGGATATCAGCAGCGGCGAACAGAATCCGATTGCCCCCCAGACCGCATAAAACAGATATATATTTTCAAAACAGGAACTGATCAGCAGCCCTCCGCCAACAATCCCGACAGCAAAGCTTAAAAGAACTCTGGTGGGAATCATATGAAGCAGTTTCCCGGCGAACATAATCCCAACCAGACCGCCGCCCACCAGAAAGCTCATAATCAGCGTCACCCGGGTCATTGATATTTCAAATTCTGCTGCAAGACTGGTATAATACAGCCCCAATGTATTACAGACCATTCCGCTGTGAATCAGGCCCAGCAAACAGCATCCGATTATAATCCATGTTGATCTGTGTCTCAAACTTCTTCTCCTTTGCTGCGTCAGCCACTGCCTAAGAGGCAGAAGATTTACATGATGAGGTTAAATTCAGGAACCAGGATACTCTCCCCGCCTCTCATTGCCGATTCATGGGCACAGATCCCAGCCGCTGTAATATTCGCGCCGATACGCTCATCAATCCAGGGCTTTCGTTCTTCGAGGATACTGCTCAGGAACTCATGTACCAGATGGGGGTGGGATCCATGATGACCGGCACCCAGTTCTTTTGACCATGATTTATGCGGATTAAGCGGGTCAAAATCCCCGCCGCCGATAGTAAACTTCCGGATTTCCTCCGGCAGGCTTTTGCTATAATCCCCCATCACCGCCGTTACTGTACTGCTGGTACCGCCGCGGTTTCCTTCCATTGGCGGATGCAGCGTTGTAATCAGCGGATTCTCGTTATCCTTAAAACCCCACTCAAATGTTTTTTTGCTTCCATAGATATTAAATCCTTCCACATACTCCCGGGCTGTCTCAAACAGACTGCGGGTCACCTCTCCCTTTAAGCCATTTTCGAACTCCACCAGGGCGCTCTCCACCGGCCAGGAATTCCCATAACAATCCGTATAAGCCGGATTCATCGATCCGCTGCCGAAACACTGCACCCGTTTAATCCTGGCTCCGGACAACATTGCAATCGGCGCAAAAGCATGGGTACTGTAATACATCGGCGGCAGACCCAGCCAATAATCCGGCCATTTTGTCATATCCTGGTAATGGTAACCTCTCAGGAATTGGAGACGGCCAAACGCACCTTTCTCTAACATCTGCTTCGCATAAAAGAACGGATAGGTGTAAAGTGTCGTCTCCATCATCATATAGTTTTTCCCGGATTCCTTTACTTCCCTGATAATCTTTTCGATCCCATTAAGCGTCAGTCCCATAGGAACTGTGCTGGCGCAGTGCTTACCGCTTCTTAATACCGCAAGACTCTGCTCCTCATGCTGCGGAAACGGTGTGACCAGATGAACAGCATCAATACCCGGATCTCTTAAAATATCTTCAAAAGTATCAACTCTTTTCGTAATCCCCAGCCGCCGGCACAGATTCTCTTCCCGCTCTTTATCGGTATCAAATAAAATCAACTCCCCAACATTTGGATGCAGCTGATAAATCTCCGAGAAAAATCCACCAAAAGCCAGTCCTACTAATGCAACATTTATTTTTTTCATATTTACCCCCATACGCACTTAATGCGAACTTATTCGCAATGCGTTTGCTCTTTTAGATAATCATGGGCCAGTATTAGGAATACACTGGGTGTCCAGGTATATGCCAGATCCCGCAGGCCCTCGCCGGTGATAGCATTGAAGTTCTCAGCAAAACCATGTTCCTGTACCATCAGGCAGAAAGCTTCGGCTGTCTGGGTCACAAATTCATCTTCTCCGCAGGCTTTCAATCCATCCAGCAGCAGAAGGGTGCTCGGTGCCCAGATTGGTCCCCGCCAATAGCCATCCTCCTCATAAGCTGTACTGGCCGGGCTTTCGGTGGCAAAGCCGTGGGGTGTTAAAAACTTATCACTTTTTAAGGTCTCCACCAGATTCCGTCTTATCTCTTCCGGCAGCCGGTGAGCCAGCATGACCGCAATGTAATAGATCAGACTTTCGCTCTTTTGCACTCTTTTGCTCTCAGTCCCCACCGGCCGTCCATCTTCAAAGCAGTGTTCCAGCATGGCTGTCAGCATTTCATCCGAACGCTTCTGCCAGATATCTGCCGTTTTCTTCCGATTCAGTTTTTCGGCCAGTTCCGCCAGTGTCTCCATCTGAAGAATCAGATAGGTCTGGAGATCCGGCAGTGCAACAACAGGCATTTCTCTAAAGGCGGTTGCATTATCCCAGCCGGAATCATAACCATGGGTATATTCACACAGTCCGTTCTGGTCATAATCGCGGTAATTCAGCCACCATTCGGTCCACTTCTCCAGCTTGTCATACGCTTCTGCCATCTGCAGCGCACTTAATTCCATCACTTTCATCATTCTGGACAAGGCCCAGCCATGTACCGGCGGCTTGCAGTAGCTAAAGTCCACTTCATAGTTATTGATGCGGTCAGGGATACGCCCTGTGGGATCCTGCCAGTCAAAGGGAATCATCCACTGGTTCCAGGCCTCCGCTGGATTTTTGTAAGAAAGCGCCACCGCATTGAAGCAGTGGTCCCAGGACCAGACGCTGCACATCCAGTTCTTAGACATGAGCATCCCGTCCCGGGTCAGGAAGCCGTTTCGGCCGACAATGCTGCTCCAGTCCACATATGCGGCTATTCTGCCTGTATCAGCATAACACTCCGGTACCTCGGGCATCCTACGGTAGAACGCTTCAAACTTTTGCGCTGCTGCAGTACGACCGGCTGCATAGTCATATGTCCGCAAGACACCATCCCACTCTGATGAAATCTCCCGGATAACCGCCAGCAGCGGCTCATTCTGACCATCAAAGAATATCTGATTTTCTCCGGCAACACAGCCGTCCCAGGTCTGCTGCATGACAGCCGTTCCCTGCTGGGCCCACATCAGGTATTTGACATTTTGACCAAAGCAGTTGACCTGATAGCATTGTCCCTGTTCGCAAGACACTTTGTGTAAATAATCAAAATACGGCAATGCCGGAACAAACTCCAGACGCAGTCCCGGTCCGCCTTTCTGTCCGCATATAAGGATCGTCTGCTCATCTGCAAAGCAAAGACGCAGTTCACCGCTTTTTGTCTTTATGATAATTTCACTTTCTGTGGCTTCGTAAGTATATGCTGCTTCCTGCTCCTGCTCCACGGGCACCAAACGGCTGATCAGAGTGCTCTTTGCGCCGCCGCGGACCGTCCTTAAGAAGAGCCCCTCTTGATTCAGGGATTTCCGGTAATTTTCCGGCAATTCCGATATCACTGCATAGGAACATGCCATACTAAAGGGAATATCTTTTAGATTTATTTTCATGGTATATCTTTCTCTCCTTTACCTGTTTTCCATTATCCTTTTACACCCGAAAAGCTAATACCTTCAATGAGATACCGTTGTGCTATAAAATACATGACGATCATTGGTATCGTAATAACCGTAGCCACTGCCATCAGCAGATGCCATTGATTCGTATGCTGTCCCATAAAATTCTGCAGCGCCAAAGATACTGTCTTTAGATTCACCTTATCCAGATACAGCAGCGGACCCATAAAGTCATTCCAGCTTCCCATAAAAGCAAACACCGCTACGGTACACAAAGGCGGCTTGAGCATCGGCAGCATGATTCGGGAATAGATCACAAAATAGTTGGCGCCGTCCAAAAATGCCGCTTCATCATAATCCCTGGGAATACCGCTGAAAAATTGCCGCACCAGAAAGATATTAAAAGCCTTTCCAAAAAAGGAAGGTAAGATCAACGGAATAAAAGTGTTGTATGCTCCGACTGTCTGCCACATGATAAACTGCGGAATCATCAATACTGTATTCGGCAGCATCATAGTTGAGATCAGCAGTGCAAACCAAAGCTTTTGTCCTTTAAACCTTAACCGGGAAAATCCAAATGCAATAAAGCTTGAACTAAAGACGCTTCCAACCACATTCGCAATGGCAATAATTGCCGAGTTTATGAAATACCTTCCAAATGGTGCGCTGGTAAATGCCTCTATATAATTATCAAGCTTAAAGGAAGATGGGAACCACCTGATTGGAACGGACATAATTTCACGGTAGGACATAAATGAACTGCGGACCATCCAAAAAAACGGGAAGAGCATCACAAACGAAAGCAAGATCAATATAATATAGTAAATACTCTTATTTTTTCTCTTCATTGATCAATCTCCATTCTCATAAAATACCCATTTGCCGGAAAATCTGAATATTACAGCAGTCAACAGAGCCACAATGATAAACAATACCCAGGACATTGCAGCCGCATATCCCATACTGGATTCCTGGAATGCTTTCCGGTAAACCAACAGTGAATAAAAGAGGCTGTTATTCACCGGTCCGCCATCTGTCATAATATAAGCCTGGGTAAATGTCTGCATCGCATTAATAACTGCCATCACCAGATTGTAGAAGATAACCGGTGTCATCATCGGCACGGTGATATGCCAGTATCTGGCAATGGCATTAGCACCGTCAATCTTCGCCGCTTCATACAACTGTCCGGAGATTCCCTGCAGTCCGGCCAGATAAACCACCACAGTATTGCCGGTTGCCCATACGGCCATTACAGCCAGACTCGGAATGACTCCTTTTACGCTGTACAAAAAGCTATAGTTGGGCAGACCTATTGCATTTAAGATACTGTTGAGCAAGCCGCTTCCGGTAGGATTGTAGATATACATCCAGATTGCGGCGCTTGCTACTGCCGGTACGATTGACGGCAGATAGAAAATAGTTCGAAATATTGACAGTCCTTTTACTTTTGTATTCAGCAGCATCGCGATCAGAAACGGAACCAGCGTGACCAGCGGTACACTGAGCAGGGTATAGTAGGCAGTTACTGACAGAGACTTGCGGACCAGCGGATCACGAAACAGCGCTGCATAATTATGAAGCCCGATAAACTCCGGTGTCGTAAGCACATCCCATTTTGTCAGACTGATACCCAGACTAAACAGCATGGGTCCAAAATTAAACAGCAGCAGCCCGATAATTCCCGGGCCAATGAAGAAATACCCCCATTTTAACTGTCTCCTCTCCAGGTTAGACAGTGGCTTTTTTATACTCTTTTTCCGGTTATTCATCATACTAACCTTCCTCTCCTTCAGGAATCTTCCAATTTTGAGTACAAAAAAGACACCCGACTTATCTGACAGTACGTCGGATGTCTTTTTTATTGATTCCTTATTCTGTCGCCAGCCATGATCCTTCCAGCTGACTGCTCACGTCAATGGATTCCAGAACTTCCCTGGCATCTGCATTACCCAGCCATACATCATCCAGAGCCGAAACCACACTGCTATTGACGATTGCATAAAAATTCTTCGTAGTCACATTCTCTCCCAAACGGGTTCCATCATGCTCCAGGATACTTTTTAATGTGTAACAAATATCGGTGGCATCGATTCCTTTAAATGTGCTGATCCAGTCCTGCATTTGCGCAGCATCATCATAGACGATTTTTGAATGCGGCAGTCCCCCCAGTGCCACACCGTTCTCCTTTGCTACCTGCAGCGAGTTTGCGTAATCCGTATAGAATCGGAAGAATTCAAAGGCCTCTGCATTATCTGCAGCATCCGGCGACATACAGATCCCTCCGGTCCAGGTGGCGTTGGCGGGCTGTGAAAAGGCCGGTATCTGGGCTACACCTACATCAAATCCTTCCCTGACATAATTGCTTAGGGACCAGGCACCGCTGATGATCATCGCAATCTGTCCATCCATCAGCATCACGTTCAGGTCTGAGAAACTGCTTTTCACCTCTAAAGTAGTCGGCGCACAATAATATTTCTGTGACATATCGGCAACAGCCTGAATAACTTCAATACCTTCCTCCGAGGAAATCTCCAATGTCTTCCCATCCTCACTGACAAATCCTATGCCGTTGGTTTTCAGAAGAGCCATTAAATTCACCCATCCTGTCGGCGCCGTGGCTCCGTAAACAACAATATTATCTTTGTCAAATCCTTCTTCCGTGGGATGTTTACCGTTTGTATCTGTTGTAAGCTTCTGCGCATTCTCTATAAATTCTTCCCATGACCAGGGATTTGAAGCATCACCGGAGGGCGCTTCGATTCCGGCAGCTTCCAGTAGTTCTTTGTTGTAATATAGACAAATCGTTGTGGTATTAGCCCCCAAAGCATAGATGTGCTCTCCATCATCAAAAATGTCTGCATCCAGTATCGTATCGTATGGATCTTCACCCAGCGCATCATAAAGCGGTCTTAAGTCCAGTACTGCCCCTTTTTCGCCCCATTCAAATACATTGCCTTCTATCATTGTGAAAACCTCCGGCATGTTACCTGCTGCCGCCAGGATATTCATCTTACTTAAATATTCGGCATAAGGAATGAACTGCGCTTCTACCGTAACCCCGTCATGTGCTTCGTTGTACTGCTCAATCAGGGTTTCAACGAACTCCTTCTCTGCGCCTTCTGCCCAACAGGCAAAAGTGATATTCGTTTCACCACTCACATCATCTGCCGATCCAGCGCCTGCCGCATTGCCGGCTTCCTCCGCCTTGTCAGTATCACTTTCCACCCCACCGGAACCGCCGCCGCAGGCTATCAGCGAAAGCACCATCCCGATTGTAAGTAACATGGCAGTCATTTTCTTCATATTACTTTCTCCTCTCCTTTTGATGCTTTTATTCTACCTGTTTCATTTTGCTATTCCTAGCAAAATCCTGACTCAAAAACCGGACATTCCTAACCATCCCTGCGGTAATCTTTTGGTGTCTTTCCATGGACCTTTTTAAATACTCGTGAGAAATAGTTCGTATCCGTATACCCCACCTGTCCCGCAACCTCCGTAATTGATAATTCTGATTCTTTCAGCAGTTCAGCGGCTTTACGGATGCGGCACTCTTCTAAAAACTGCATAACTGAAATATTTTTCTTGTTTCGGAATTTTCGTGCAAGATAAGTAGGCGCCAGAAAAAATTCATTAGCCAGCCCGGTTAATGTCAATTCTTCCTGATAATGATTCCAGATATACTGCACCACATTTTCGACAATTTCATTCTTCTCCTGCTGTTCCCTGACCGCAGTATTAAGCTGATCCGCCTTATACATTAAAAAGTCTACCAAGGTCTCTTTGCGGCTGAAGTCAGCCAATGCCATCGGCAGAAAATAATTGGTAATCTCATCTGGTAACGGCAGTCTGTATCCGGCATAAACATTAGCCATAATCATCAACACACCCCGGAACCATTTTCCGGTTGCCGCACATCGCCCCGGTTCCTGAAACTGTACTTCACTTTCGCTCTCCAGCAGCTTTCGATAGCCGTTTTCTCTGCTATTGGACAATGCAATCTCCAGTTTCTTCAGGCTCCATTCTTTCTCACTATCCATATCCTGTAAAGTCCCGGGACCGTTCTTTTCCCAACTCCGCCCGGGATAAAATCTTTTGCATACTTCGGTTTCCATTTGTCCAAGCAGCTGATCCGGAGAAAAATCCCCCGAATAGATTTGCCATTGCATCCCTTTCTCCCTCACTGCAGCCACCTGCTTCAGCATATGCTGTTCCTGTTGTCTTTCCTTTGTATACAAGAGAATTACATGATTCGTTGCATGGAACCATAGATATTTCCAGATTTCTGTTGTAAACACCATCTTCAGCTTCCGGATCTTCTCCGGTTCCATCACATCTCTTTGCTGTATCAGCAAAAATGTCCCGCTTACTGTGTTGGTCTTGTAAGTTTCGTAAAAATCACGCCAGAATACCAACCGTCCCATGGTCCTTTTCTGATTTTCATCCATCCTTTCCCGATCAATTCGGGCGCAGATTTTACGCAGCGTATTTTCGAACTCTTCTTGTACGATTGGCTTTTTTATATAATCTACTACTCCCAGCTGAATCGCTTTCTGCATATAAGCAAAATCGTCATATCCGCTGATGATCACAAACTTCGTTTTACTTCCCGTGCTCTCAGCCTTAATCTTTTCGATCATTGAAAGACCATCCCGGACCGGCATCCTGATATCCACAAAGAAAATATCCGGATGCTCTTTATGGTAAAGCTCCCATGCCTCTACTCCATTTTCACCCATTCCGGTTATCAGGACTGGCAAACCCGAATGTTCAATTCGCTGCTCAATACTTTTTCGAATATATCGTTCATCATCTGCAATACACACACTATACATCTGTACTCCCTTCCGGTATTCGAATTTCAATCCTGACACCATAAGATTCTTTTGATGCAATCGAGAATTGCAGTTGGTCTCCATATTCCAGATATAACCTCTGGAATACATTTCTGACCCCAACGTGCACACTTTCCGGCAATTTCTTTCCCGGCTGCTCCCGGATTTCCTGAAGATTCCGATCCAATGCCTGACGCTGTTCCTCCGTCATACCCGCTCCATTATCCATTACCGAGATATGAACCTGCCCTTGTATCTCACCGATACTGATGCTGATACAGCACTCCTTATCCTGTCCCTGAAATCCATGCCGGATAGAATTCTCCACCAGCGGCTGCAGAATTGCTTTAACCGTTTTCACTGCAAGTACCCGTTCATCAATTTCATATTCTGTCTCCAGACGTTCCATCTTATATTTCATAATCGTCAGGTATCGGCGGGTATATTCCAGTTCTTCCCGAATGGTAATCCATTTTTCCTGCTTCAGGCTGTAACTATAAAGCTGACCCAGATTCTCACAGGCGGATACCGCCTCATGATGATGACCGCTTAAAATCATTCCATTAATCATCTCCAACGTATTGAACAGAAAATGCGGGCTTAACTGTCGCTCCAGGATCTTAAATTCCGCCTCTTTTTGAAGGATACTGATATTTTTATTCGTCTCAATCAACTGGCTGATGGAGCCGGACATTCGGTTGAAGCCGTCTATCAATTCTCCGATTTCATCCTGATAATGCTTGTCAATGGTAATTCCCAGATGATCATTCTCAATTTCCTGCATGGCTTCTTTGCAAATCAGGATTGGAGCCGTCAGATATCTGGATACCACTGCCGACACACCAATGAGCAGTATACCAATCAAAAGGATTACCACCAGACACACAATCCATATCATTGTATTCTGCATCCTGGTTTCCGCTTTGTTGACAATAGTAACCAACTCCATCTGCAGATTATGCAGCTCCACGGGAGTTCGGTTGGCATATAAGCCGCTCTGCTTTAATAGCACTGTTTCTCCGGAGAGCATCTCCATATCCGCCTTCTCTGCCGCTTCAATGGATCCTATCGTCTGATCCTTGATACGAAGGCTTACACCAGCACCTTCCGATACAACGGCGTTCAGCAATTTCTCAATATTCGCAAGCGGAATCCGCAGCAGCAGATAACCAGCATGCTCCAGTGAGTTATAGTCGTGAATGATATAACAAACCGTAATAAACGCCTCCTGTTCCTTCGTGTAGGGCTGTTCCTCTCCAGTCAGAACATAGATCCCATCTCTCAGCAATGCTTCATACCAAATCTGTTCTTCAATATGAAACTGCTTGTCGTAATTCGTGATTCCACTCCCTACTACCTGCGTCCCGCCAACGGTTTTCACGATAAACCGAACATCAGCATAGAGAAATGACAGGCTGCTCATATTGTCAATCGCATTACTTGTTGCCGTCTGCAGATTCCGATTTGTTTTCTCCGCAATAAAAACATTCTGAACCCAGTTACTGTAGGCAACATTATATCCGACCTCATCCACCTGTTGAAAATAATTCTTCAGCTCATTATATTTTGTTTCTGAAACGTAACTAACTGTCTCCTTTAACATTTGGTTCGACCAGTACCGGTAAATCCCAAAGGTCGTCCCGCCACAGATGAGAACCGCGGCGAGAAATATCCCCTGCATAAACA
>Ga0153941_1000854_pt1 | contig 12735 bp, 8 predicted proteins | sample TSNJ025MetaG_FD_104733 | JGI IMG/M metagenome (GOLD analysis project Ga0153941, IMG submission 104733) | Attine ant fungus gardens microbial communities from New Jersey, USA - TSNJ025 MetaG | ecosystem: Host-associated > Fungi > Mycelium > Unclassified | place: USA: New Jersey, Brendan T. Byrne...
AAACGCAGATTAAGTCTGCCATTCGTCAGATTTCGGAAGATCTGAATAATCATGATTTCCAATGCCGTTTTTCCACAAGCCTTATGCATACGGATATTACGGATTTAACCACTGCCGGACAGGAAGCCTTTGCCTCTCTGTCCTATGCTATTATGAATAAAAATGTACTTATTGTGTATTTTGAAGATGTCAAGACCACCGATCTTTCCAGATATCACTATCCGTTCAACTCAGAACAGCAGCTTATTTATCTTATCCAGTCAGGCCAAAAGGAACCGGCTGTTACTCTTGTAAATATGTTGATGGATGAGCTGGCTGACACTAATATCTCTTTTGAAAGTGCAAAATGTGCGGTATGTGATATCATGTGCTCTGTGATAAAAGCGAAAAACCAATTTTCTTCCGATTCCTTTTCTGCACTCAGCAATGATCTTAACCGCTATGTAGACCGCCTGATTCATGCAAATTCTTTTGATAAGCTACGCCATATCCTGTTGGAGGCTACGCGCAAAATCTGTACTGTAATACAGTCTACTGCCGAAAGTACAAATGAGAATACCTGGGTGCCTAAGATTGATCAAGTGATTGATACATACCTTTATGATGAGAATCTGAATATTATGTTTATTGCCAATCAGCTTGGGATGAATTCGAAATATCTGTCTGCCCTTTATCAGGATGCTAAGGGGAGTAGTATCATTGATACCATTCATAAGAAAAGAATCCGGCAGTTCAAACACTTGATTTTGGATGAAGATATGAAGATTAATGATGCAGCGGCGGCTGTAGGCTATACCAATACGGCTACCCTGAACCGCTGGTTTAAAAAATACGAGGGGATTACCCCAGGGCAGCTGAAAACCTTGGGGTGATTCTTAGGATTCACTTCCATTTTGAAACGATGCCCTATACTCTGTTGGTGTCTGATTCATATATTTCTTAAACATAACACTAAAGTATTGCGCATTCGGATACCCTACTAAAGCTGCTACCTCGTAGGTACAATAATCTGTTGTTTCCAATAAATGACATGCTTTTTTTATTCTAAACCGAATCAAATACCCTTTAAAATTGTCATTGGTATACCTTTTAAATAAACTGCTGATATATGCTGGTGATATAAACAATTCCTCGCTAAGAGATAATAATGACAACTCTGAATCGGCATAGTGTTCCATAATATATTCTCTTATTAAATGGATGTATCTGGATTGTGAAAGCTCCTGAAAAAAATGAATTGATTTTCCTTCCATACCTGCATTTTCTATAGCAAATACAGCATCATCGAAATACTGGGAGAATTCTTTCCCCTGCTCATATATCCTGCTAATTCCCACCATTGGCCTTCGACCCAGCTTTTCTATTAATACATCATTCAACTGTTCAAAAAGCTTCCTGATTTCTTCATCTGATGCATTTACCATTTCAATCAATAGTACGAAATATTGCTGATGCTTTGTACTATAAACTGTAATAAGATTTTTATCAAGGAACTCCTTAACTGTGTCTATCAACTCTTGTTCATACCGGATTTCCCGGGATGGCTTTCGTTCCATATTTTTTTCTGCTGCCCCGTTCATTTTTAAAACTGCTATCCGGTACTGGTACCTGGATACGTCTAACCCCAGTAACCTCATGTTCTTTTCAACTTCCAACCTCTGATAACATCCTTGTAACAGCTGGCTTAACAGGTCTTGTTTAAATAAATACTCACCCAACTCGTTCAGATGTATCTGATTGGTATCCTGCCTTACATTTTCAGAGACAGTATTGAGTGCTTGTAAAATCACCTCTTCAGCTTCGCCTTTTAATATATAATCATCTGCACAAAGACGGATTGCTTCTTTTGCAAACGCAAAATCATCATATCCTGTCAGGAAAATGGCACGGCAATTTGGCAAGATTTCTCTTACCTTCCTTACCAGTTCAATTCCATTCATATAAGGCATCTTTATATCTGTCAGTAAAATCTGCGGCTTATAACGCATCGCCATCTCATAAGCTTCTTTTCCATTGGAAGCCGCACCAACTAATTCATAGCCGCTGTCTGCCCATGGTATTTTCTGTGCTAATTGGCTCCTTAAGATATCGTCATCATCTGCGATTAGTAATTTCATAAATCCCCCTTAATCCGTCTCCCTAATATATAGGGTATTGACATGGTAATTTGGGTATATTCCCCTTCCACGCTTTGTATCTTAAGTCCATAACCATCGCCATACTTAAGCTTAATTCTCTGATGTACATTACGGAGTCCATAAGTCGTTTCTGTATCATTATCCTGAAAATTTTTTTCTATCTCAGCTTTAATCTGTTCTAACTTTTTCGCCGGAATCCCTTTTCCATCATCAAAAACAATGATGGTCAATTTATCCTGTTCCTTCCTGGCAGAAATAAGGATGAGCCCCGGTTCGTCCTGTTCCTTCAGCCCGTGATACAGTGCATTTTCCACCAATGGCTGAATGGTTAGTTTAATAATGTCAGCACCCAGTACTTCATCTGCAGCCTCGATCTGATAACTGAATTTATCACCATAGCGCATAGATTGAACTTCCAGATAGCTTGAGACATGAGCCATTTCTTCTTTCAGAGCCACTACCATCTTACCCCTTCCAAGACCTATCCTGAAAAATTGGATGAGCATATCAATCATATGAGCCGCACGGTCTCTCTCATCATATTGTACCAGACTTTTTAAGGAAGCAAGCGTATTATATAGAAAATGCGGATTGATTTGTGCCTGCACAATTGAAAGCTCATATCTTCGCCTTTGGCTTTCTTTTTCCTTTACTTCTACCAGCAGCTGCCCGACCTGCCGAACCAAACGATTCAGGCAGTCCGCCAAAACACCTACCTCACCTCCGGCTTTCGTATCAAAGTCAACCACCAGCTCTCCATACTCAATTTCATTTATTTTTTTCGTAAGAGCCTGAATGGGTTTTGTAACACTTCTGGCAAGTAATATGGATAAGACCAATCCTGCAATAATAGTTACAATCACAACATAGAAAAAATCTTGCAGCTTTCCATCTATTTGACCGTAAAGCTCTGTTTCCGGCATCACTGCCACCAATTTCCATCCGCTGTTTTTCAAAGATTCTATTTTTAATAAAAGCACTTCCCCTTCCTCATTTACAACATGAATCCAATCATTATCCTGCTCAGACTCCTGAATTACCTTTATAATATTGGCGTCAAATCCATACGTGTTTTTATAATTGTCAGAAGGCAGGAAAACACCGTCTCCTACCAGAGCCACATAACCAGTTTCCCCGAAATCAGCATGATTCAGCTCCTGTAAAAAGGCTTCCTTACTTAAATTGATACCAAGAAAATATTTTTGCTTCTCTGCACGACTGTCAACCACGTTAAATATTGTCAATACCTCTCTGAATGTAGTACTGGAAAAAATTTCATCCTCATGAACCATTCTAAAGTGGACAGCATCCGTCTTCCTGCTCTCATATATCTCCCAAATCTGTTTTCTGGACAGGATTCCTGTAACCGGTGAAAAATTAATTGTATATAGAACCAGACCATTTCCATTATAAAAATAAATAGAATCAATCAATTGGGAATTATCATCACGCAAACTATGCAGGCTGGTTCCCACACTTTCCACATCCTTATAATAACTGCTATATCCGCTTTTATAATTTTGCAGGACAATCCTCCGAAAAGCCGCGTCATATTCTATCCGCTGCAGGATAACTAAAGAATCATTGATTTTTACATCTATCCGTTCTTTTAACTGAACCAATATACTATCCAGTAATGAATACGTATTTTCCTCTAACAGGTTATACGAATTCTGGTAAAAAGTGTACCCCACACTGCATACGCAAGCCAAAATCAGTACAAAGAAGCAGGCAAAAATCTTAACAGTCAAGGAGTTGGCTATCGCCTTTATTCTATTCATTTTACCCTCCTTCCATCCATTCAAGTGTATCATATCACTTAATAGCCTGCAATATAACCGCTGCAACAAACACAATCCTGAAAGTTTAATGGTTACAGTTCAGAGGGGTGTGCATCACGTTGCTGTGAAGGAGGCACGACTGAACAGTAACAGTTTAATTAAAAGGGGAGCCTGCGCTAAAAGTTCTTCTGTCAGCGCAACACTCCCTCCTTTTTATTCCATTTATTTTAAATAATCCTCATACTCTTTTTCCATAAGATCTGCCCAGGTATCACACATCTCCTGCGCACTCATCTGTCCAATCATAACAGATTGAATCATAGGCTCCACCTCATTCGTTAAAATTGCATTATAATTTGGAAGGAATTTCGGTTTCATATAGTATTGTGTCTCTTTACTCAAAAGCATATCCGCACCCATCTTCATCCAGGAGGTATCCTTAATCCAGGCAGCAGTCTCTAATACAATTTTGTCAGACGGCAATGCACCAACTAATTCGCTCCATCTGCTTGCCACATCTCCTGTTGCTAAATATGCTGCCAGCAAAAAAGCCTCGTCCTTATTTTCACATTGCTCTGCTATCATGATACCTGATGGAGTATCTCCCGGCTGTACCGATGCCCCTGTAACGGATTTAGGAAATGCGATTGCTGAAAATTTGCTGGTGTCTCCGCCAAATGCTTCCACATGTCCTGCTGCCGAACCAGTATTATGCTGAATCAGAGCGGAACGGCCGGATTGGAAGGTTGCAGGCAGTTCTGAGCCGCCATTACTTAAATCACTTTCCGCACTATATATCCCATAATTACCAAGCCATCTTTCAACAAACTCTATAATCAATTCATCATTTACGTTACAAGAACCGTCCTCATTAAAGTAATCTGTAACCCCTGCATAAGAAAACATCATCATCTCTAAATTAGCTGCCGAACCCTTTCCGCCACGGATTGCATAACCATATCGTTCCTCGTCTTTATCTGTTAATTTCTCAATTGCTGTAAATATATCTTCCCACGTTTCCGGGGTATCAATCCCGGCTTCTGCAAACCAGTCCGTCCTGTACCAGATACAATTAATATTCGTTCCGTCCGGAATCATATATAGATATCCGTTTTCCCTATCCAATTCCTGTAATGCCTGTACATGTGCTTCCAATATATTATCTTTATAATCCCACGCTGCAAACATCCCATCCAAAGGAGCAAGATATCCATTTGCTATATAAGCTGCATCATCACCACCGGACCAGAATACATCAGGAGCATCCCCATTGGCAAATGCTAATTCCAGTTTTGTATTATAGTCATCCGGTATACTGGTAGATTCCACTGTAATCCATGGATAAAGATCCATAAAGTGCTCTATGTTCTCATTCAGCATATCCATTCTTGCAGAATCTGCCGTATTCTTCCAAACAACCAGCGTAACCTGCTCATGTTCTTTTACTTCTGCGCTTTCTTCTATCTCTGCTGCACCGGATGTTACGGCTGCAGTTGTACTTTCCGGTACTGAGGGATTTGATCCGCAGGCTGTCAGAATACACGCTGCGGATACAGCTGATACGATTGATACAAATAACCTATTCTTTTTCATTTGATTCTCTCCTTGTCTTACCTCTATTATTATTTTAATATAAAACAGTATGTTACAGTTCGCCCTCTGAACTGTAACCACTCACCCTTTCACCGCTCCCACACTCAGACCTCCCACCAGATGTTTTTGCACATATCCAAATAAAAGAAGCGGTGGAATCAGCGCAATGATACTTCCTGCTGCTAACGATGCATAATCCGTAGTAAATTCTCCGATAAAGTATCTTAGCCCAACAGATATGGGAAACTTTTTTTGTGAACTAAGCAGGATGAAAGACATAAGATACTCATTCCAGCACCCTACAAATGCATAAATCAATATCGTAACAATCCCTGGTTTTGCGACTGGTGTTATAATCTGATAAATAACCTGAAAATTGTTGCAGCCATCAATTAATGCCGCTTCATCCATCTCCTTTGGGATACCGGCCATAAACCCCCGCATCAAAAGGGTATTAAAAGCAAGGCCTCCTGCGATATTCAGCACCACAATACCTATTCTTGTATCCATCAATCCTAAATTCTTAATCAGCATATAGATGGAGGTCAGATTTAACATGACTGGTACCGTACTTGTCATAAGGAGTGCAACCATAATCACATTTTTTCCACGAAACGCAAACCGGGTCAATGCATAGCCATTCCATATCACCATATTAATAATAAAAAATACGGAACAAAGAGAAATCAGCATGCTGTTAAAAAAGTAAATACCAAATTTATTTCTTACCCATACATAGGCATAGTTCGCCAAAGTTGCAGGATGTGGTAAAATTGAGAACTTACCGCTGAGAATCACGCCATTTTCCTTAAATGACATACTGACTGCCCATAGCAGCGGTATCATAATAAACATCGTAAATGCAATGAGAGGAATGCCTCTGATTACCATACTGATTATATGCTTTCTGATTTTCTTATTCATGATTCTTCAGCTCCCCTTCCCCAGTTGTTAAGTTTCAGATAAAAAATGCTGAACACAAGCAATATCAGAAAGGAACATACTGCCAATGCAGCTCCATACCCATAATCACCCTCTGTAATCGTCTTTTGATATATGTAAATCTGCAGGGTCGTTGTCTTGTTGACCGGACCTCCGTTGGTCATTGTCAAAATCATATCTACTGTCTGGAACTCACTGATACATCTCATAATTGTTGTAAATACAATGGTGCCCTTTAAATAAGGCATTGTTATCTTCCAGAACATCTTCCAGCTGTTGGCTCCGTCCATTCTGGCAGCTTCATAGATGTCGGCAGGAATTCCCTGTAGTGCTGCCAGCATGTTAATGATATAAAACGGAATACCTTTCCAGAGCCCTGCAATAATAACCGATTTGAACACGGTACCCATATTGGATAACCAGGCCATTGTATATGATTTCCTGTTGATTGCCCGCAGCAGCCCGTTGATAAATCCAATACTGTCACTATACATTAGCAGCCATAGCATCGTAGTGAGTACACCGGAGATTGCCCAGGGAGCAATACAAATCGTCCGGAAAACACCCCTGCCCTTAAATTTAGAGTTTAATATCACTGCCATTATAATACCAATCACCACTTGCAGGGAAACCTGCCAAAAGACCCATTTCAAAGATACCTGTAAGCTCGTCAGGAATTTGGTATCATGAATAATGCTGATATAATTCTCTAATCCGATCAAACCATATGCTTTTGGTTTGGCTCTCTGGTAATTATAGAGTGAATATGAGAAACTTCTTAATGTAGGATAAACATTAAACAGAACGATGAATAAAATTGTAGGCGACAATAACAACCACGGAAATGCTGTTTTTAGTAACGTATTTTTTTTCCTTACTCTTATTTTCATGTTTTTCATTTCCCTCTCCAATCTATAAATTGCCATATAGTAATCATAAATATGCTCTTTCCCATTTATCCTCCTTTTTTCTTTTATGGTATCATTATAGATTATTTACATAACCGTGTATATACTGACGATGTTTCCTTTCTTTCAGAGTCTGTTTGATTTTTTACACTGGAGGACTTTGATTCCTTACCTGTCTCGTTTAAGGATTACGATATTCCGTAGGAGTGCACTTCTTTATCCTGCGAAAAACCCTGCTAAAATAGAAATAATCACTAAATCCGGACATTTCTGCTATTTCATTGATTTTCAAATCCGTTTCCAGCAATAATTTACAAGAGTATTCGATTCGTTTATTCGTTAAATACTCCGTAAAAGTACAGTTCATTTCTTTTTTAAAGAGTTGACTTAAATAACTTGCATTTATATGAAAGTCCTCTGATATTTGTGTTATATTAATCTGTTGTAAATAGTTTTTCTCTAAGTATTGATAGATCGCCATAAATGTTTTATTTGATATATTGTTTTGAAATGTAACTTTTTGATTCCTTTCATTAAAGTCTGTTTCGATTTGGAATAGCAAATCAAATATGTTACAGAATCTTTCACATAAAATCTCATAATCAAAAATTAATTCAAGCTCTTTTTCTTTATGATTATCTGCTGACCAGGAAGCGTAAATATTTTGAAGCTGAATCGCATAATCAATATTATAATCACCATTGATAAACTTATCAGATATCTCCAATATATATTTACTGATTTTACCGCAATCATTATTTCCTAGTTCTCTTTCCAGCACTTGTATGATTGATTTATCATTAACCGGTGAGCTATAATAATTAACCTGGCTGCAATCTTCCTGACAAAAATATTGATATGCACAGATTTTTGCCTCCCTGACTGCTCTCGCCACCTTTTGGGAAGACACAATAGCTTTGCTGACACCTATATGAATCGATTTTTTATCCGTTTCTATATTGCATAAAATACGGTCTATGTCCTTATCACAAACCAGATAAATAAACTTCTGATAGCCTGCATTTATACAAATAATATTATCCATCTTGTCTGTCTTGTCTGTCTTGTCTGTCTTATTAATTCCGGTTATATAAATGATATACCTGTTTTCTTTACCAAAATCTATTCCATTTTTCTGATAAAAAGCATTCATATAAGTCAGGGCTTCCTCTGATGTACTCTGTATATAATCCAAAATACGATTGCATTGAGCATCCGCAATATTGGATTTATCTAAACTTATTTTGATTCTTTTCAAATACACTGCTATCTCATCTGCATCAAATGGCTTAAGACAATATCCTTCCGCTTCTAAACGTATGGATTTCTGTATATAGGCAAATTCAGCATGTCCGCTGATTACGATACAATGCATATCCGGGTATATTGCTTTAATCATCTGTAATAATTCTAATCCATTTATTTTAGGCATTTTTATATCAGTAATGACCACATCCGGTTTCAGTTTTTCTACTTTCTGCAATGCATCTTCTGCAGACAATGAATATCCGGAAATTTCAAACCCGTATTCATTCCAATTTAAAGTGGCAATCAGACTTTTAATAACCAGTTCTTCATCATCCACAAGTAATATTTTATACATACCATCCACCCGTTCCTATTTCTATTATTTTACTTTCTCATAGGGGAATTTAATTGATATACAAAATCCATTTCCATTTGTTGCTTCAATATCTATCCCATAGTCATCTCCATAAATGTATTGTATCCGCTTATGAACATTACTAATCCCGATATGATTTGCTGTAGATTTATCCTCCATCATTCTTATTAATTCCATTCTGCTCTCCTCATCTACTCCCTCACCATCGTCTCTCACATGAAAGCATAAAATGCCATGATTCATTTCTCCCTCTAACCATACTGTTACTGCTCCCTTTTCTTCAATCCCGTGTATCACGGCATTTTCAATCAATGGCTGAAGAATCATTTTAGGTATGGCCGCTTCACAGATATCCTCTTCTATATGACAGATATAGTTCAATTTCGTTCCGAACCTGTTTTTTTGTAAAAGCATATAGCTATTTATGATATTAATCTCTTCGTGCAGCGATACAACGTTTCCATAACGAACACAATAACGAAACATTTTTCCCAGTGAATTTATCATCTGAAAAGTATTTCCGGCTTCTTCCTCCAGTGCACGTCCCTTAATCGTCTCCAACGTATTAAACAGAAAATGAGGGTTGATTTGGCTATGCAAATATTCCAACTCAGATTGCTTCTTCGCCAACTCACTTTCATATAATCTGGCGGAAGTATTTATGAGCCGATGATTCAAATCTGTGATTTCAATCATCATCCGATTGAATTCTTCTGACATAATGATAATTTCTGATGCGCCTTTCAGTTGAACCGGCTGCTTCATCATTCGCAGATCTCCGCGCCTTACTTTAATAAGATAATCCATAAACTGTTTAATTGGAATGACAATATTCTTTGTTACCATGAAGGATAAGGTAAACATGCACAGGAAAATTACCAGAAAAATTATCAATGTGCTTTGTCGTACGCTGTCCAACCCTTCCATCAGCTCTTCTTCCGGAATTAAGAATACCACCTTGCCATTCAGGTATTCAAGATGTCCTGTCTTGATATAAAACGTCATTGCATTTTCTTTTATAGAGGCAGCAATTCCATTTCCGTCTTCATCAAAATATTGAGAATAGGATGTGTTTACCCCTTCCTCCACATCGGTATAAATCAATTGATTATTTCTGTCATAAATAAGCATGTCCGGTAGTTTTGTGTTTTTTTGATTTTGACTGAACCCAAAAATACTGTTCATATTAAAAGTAATAATAACTGTTCCGATTTTTTCTTTCCTTGTCAAATCAGATATGGAATATACGTTCGCTCCAACCGACAGATATTCGTTTTTGATATTGGAGGCCATTCTGATACTGTTTAATCCCGAATAATACCATAATTCTTTCTCAGGAATTTCAGGTACAATCTTTTGTAAATCATTAATATCTGCATTAAGATTCACATAATTATCATGAATCCCTATCACTGCAATATCTTTGATTCCATAATTGATATTTGCATATGGACTTATAAAATTTTTTATGTCTGTATAACGGGACTGTATATAGCTTTTATCATCCGATTCAAGATACTCTTGTACCACTTTACTGTAAGCAATATTTTCCACCATACCGTTAAGATAGGTACAGTTAAGTACAACAGAATCAGACAGCTGCCCTATTAAATCAGAAAAATAGCTGCTGTTATTACTAATCTTCATTTCTTTGATTTGATAATAATTTATCAGTAAAAGTACCTGCATGATTAATAAACTAAATAAACATACGGACAAAATTTGAAAGCGTATGGATAAGTTTTTTCTGATTACTGTATGTCGCATATGAATTCTCTCCTATATCGGCATAGGGTGGCAACATTATTGTTACCACCCCGGGATACTTTAGATTATATACTACTATCTGTTATTGTACAATGCCTTCATCAAGCGCCTGCTGTGTAACTGATTCAATTGCCTCATTTAAACCCTTTGCATTGAAATCCTTTATCATCGTTTCCCAGGCTGTCACCGGATCCTCATTGCTGATAATGATATTATTAAGCGCAGCCGTAAAATCTGCTGTCAATCCTGAAACATCTATTTTTTCCTGATTATCCATTAACTCAATGTAAAAGCTTGTCGCTAAAGGTTTACCTGTTAAAGACATTTCCTTTTCTATCGCATCTATTTCATTATATAATTTTTCATATGCTGCAATGACGGGAATGGCATTTGTTACTTTATCTGCGCTAAAACCTCCCTGCCAGCTGGATAACCAACCGATTGTCTGTGTGACAGGGTATTTATCTTCTAATGTCATGTCTGTTAATAAAGAAACATTCCCTTTATCTGTTTTCTCCCAATCAACACCCTCTATACCGTTTTGGACCAGACTGGTATACTCATAAGAATACATATAATCCAGAAGCATTAATATTCTCTCTGTCTTGGCATCATCAACCTGCGCACTGATATAAGTCTCAGACCAATAACCACCGGGAGCAGATACATAATAGTTACCGTCCGCAGCTAAAAACGGTAAAACGAATCCGATAGCGTCTTCAATATTTTCAACATCCTGGTTTGCGTTCATGAATACCTGCGGGTCAATATTGTTCGATAACATTACGCAGGCATTGCCGCTATGGAACTTGCCTATACCATCACCATCCTTCTGAATGATAAAGTCAGGATCCAGAATACCGTCCTTATATAATTTCTGAAGGCGCTCAATATATGCTGTCGTTTTCTCGGAAGCAAAGGTTGGCTTCCATTGTTCCTCATCAAATGTCCAGGCGGAATAACTGCCTATTTCAGGATAAATATCCGTAGCAAAGGCCTGCATATAATCAGGGTTATTCACTGCTATGCCAACTGCACCGGGATGTTGTTCCATCATCGCTTTTGTCATCTCAACCAACGCATCAAAGGTTGTCGGTGCTTCTGTATACCCTGCCGCTTCTGCCCAATCCTTACGATAGATAATTGATCTTCCCATACTGCTTACTCCCTGGGATGATGCGGAATCTGATACATACACATTACCACGCGGCACCAGATAATAGGTTCCGTTTATGGCAAGCGGCTTCACAGCTTCCCAGCCAAATACTTGCTCCAGATTTGGATATGCGCTTAAGTCCGAAGGAATTGCCTTAATAACACCCTGCTCAGCCCAGGTTATATATAAGCCCAGGTTACCACTTGAATTTGCATCGCAAAATACATCCGGAAGCGAACCTGAAGCAGCCCATACCTTGTTCTTCTCCTGCCAGTCATTCCAGGTTACCCCTACCGGTTTAATTGTGATATTGAATTTCTCGCAAAGATCATTAAATATCGTGTCGGTTTCTGCATTTGCATTGTCAAAGGCATCCTGGATTCCCCAAATCGCTATCGATATTTCCATTGGCTCTAATTCTTCGGCATAAACCGCCGCAGCCTGATTGGTGTCAGAACCTTCTGCAGTCTGACCGGCGGCTGCACCTTCTGTCTGACTGTTGTTCGCAGTACCGGAGTTATCTGAGCCGCCGCAGGCAGCTAAAGATATCACCATAATCATACATAGTAAACCTGATAAAAACTTTTTTGTTAATTTCATCTTTCTCCTCCTGAAATATAATTTATATAGTAACAGTTCAGCCTGACGGCTAAACAGTACTTTCTATTCTTTAATGGAGCCTATCATGACACCGGAAGCAAAATGCTTTTGTACGAAAGGATAAACCATCAGAATCGGAACCGCCGCAATTACAATAATTGCATTTTGCACGGATTCCGAATAGGAATTTCCCATTTTCTGCATTTTTTCCATAGCAGACACATTG
>Ga0153941_1000858_pt1 | contig 12695 bp, 10 predicted proteins | sample TSNJ025MetaG_FD_104733 | JGI IMG/M metagenome (GOLD analysis project Ga0153941, IMG submission 104733) | Attine ant fungus gardens microbial communities from New Jersey, USA - TSNJ025 MetaG | ecosystem: Host-associated > Fungi > Mycelium > Unclassified | place: USA: New Jersey, Brendan T. Byrne...
CAGACAGAATCCAATCTTATCATCTTCTCCTGTAACCGGTAATGAGGCAAGTTCTCCATCCGGATTCGAGGCGGCGGCCAGATATTGATAAAATCTTTCTTCATAATTTTCTTTTTCCGGAAAACAAAAAGAAAACTTCACATCTGTTCCTTCAAATCCGCCATGCATATAACGATAGGGAATTTCTACCCCATCTCCAATGCTGCGGATCCGTAGCTCATCGACGTCAATATACCCTCTACTAAACTGTTCATCTTTTTTTGCATCGTAAATTTCAACCACTTGTATTTCCTCCTCATACCTATTTATGACCATCTTTTTTTTGCCGTCTCTAGCAGTAATTTTGCGTCTGCTGCACTCATAATATCAGGGAATTGAATATAAAGTCCTTTTGATGTATATCGCTGAACGAGCATATCAATTCTTTCAATCCACCGATGGACATCGCCATCTTCCGCGTAAATGAGAAGGGATTTCCCGGCGGCACATACTTTATCATAAATCGGCTCCATCCAGACTTCACTGATGCCATCCTCTTTACCAGCACCAGATGTCCATTGAATCGCCTGAATTTCGTCAATTTCAAGCAAAGCATCTAAGTGTTTGATGGCATCTGGACCATCCAGATGATAAACCGTATGATTTAACTGCTTCGCCTGCTTTCGCAAGGACTCCTGAATAAATATCCGAAATTGTGCCGGATTCATCAAGGCACTAAAATCACATTGAATTTTGGCTATTTTCCCCGGACCCCAGATGTTAAATGCTGTATACGTACTGCTTCCATCTTCGGCCTTAATCCGATCATAAAATGGATCATAATATTTAAAATACATATCATCAATCTGATTAATATATGCTTTTGTCTCATCCGGATAATCTAATAAATCATAGCACATTTCCATCGGACCACGCATTGCTGACAGAATATCAATATTTTCAACCAGATCCGGAATATTCACCAAATAACAATCCTGTGCCAATTCTCTGGCTCTTTCCATCAAGGTCAGATGCTTTTTAAACCACATGTTATTCGGATCAAACTGCAGCGGCGGCTGCTCATCCAGCTCACCTTTCATACATTTTTTAAACCAAATGGTATCCTGCCGAAACTTCGGCTCTGATCCTAAATAAACGGCAATTGATCCGGCACCGATATTCAGATCGAAATTCGGAAACGCCTCAGCATGAAACTGATGAGACCGGCAAAAATTCCGATATCGTTTTGATTTTTCTTCCACATCCGTATGAAAATGTTCCGCATCCGGAAATTCAATTTCTGCTTCCAAAGGTTCAATCGGCTCTTCCCGCTCCGATACAATCCACATTAGCGGACTTCCGGTATTGCTGTTATTCCACCAATTGATAAACCTCTGCTGCGTTTCATTCCAATTGTCAATATACAACATAAGAAACCTCCATTTTCAAAACATATCGCGCTTATCCCTTAACAGCTCCCATCGTGATCCCTTTTGCAAAGTATTTTTGAAAAAATGGATATACACTGATAATCGGTACTATGGCAACTACTGCGATTGCCATTCGCATTGTGGTACTGGGAAGTGTACCAGTATTCTTAATTCCTAATTGACTTGCATTACTTATAAGGAATTGCACATTGTTATTCATCTGATTCAACAGCTGCTGGATACTATAAAGATTACTATCTGTAATATAATAAAGACCGTTATTCCAGTCATTCCAATAGTTTACCGCCGACAACAAACCAATTGTTGCAAGTATAGGTGTTGATAAAGGTACCACAATCTTAAAAAAGATACGAAATTGACCGGCACCGTCAATCTCTGCTGCTTCCAGCAATTCTCCCGGGATTTGATTCGTAATATAATTTTTTATTAAAATTATATTGAATCCACTCATTAATAGTTGTGGAACGATCAATGCCCAAATAGTATTTTTGATATGAATCAAATTACAGTATATATAATATGTTGAAACAACACCTCCACGAAAAAGCATGGAAAACAGGGTCAGGAAAAAAATCAATTTCAGACCCGGAACCTTTTTTACGGTCAATGCATAGGAAAACATTGTAGTAATTGCCAGGCAAAGTATTGTTCCCACAAGAGTGACAATAATAGTTATAAGATAAGCACGTCCTATTTGTGTCCATTCTGCAAACAGATACTCATACGCCACCATACTTACCTTTTCCGGTATAAAGCGGAAGCCATTGGCAACAGCGGATGCTTCATCTGTAAAAGATGCTGAAACCAGGAGTATGAACGGCAGAATAGCAAACACACTCAATACGATCATTACTACATGTGCTATAAATTCAAATCTTTTTTCGCCTCTCGCCCTTACATTCATCTTACCGCCTCCTTAAAACATTGCATTTTCACGGCTAATCTTACGAATCACACCGTTCGCTAATATAATCAAAGAAAATCCTACGAATGACTGAAAAACACTTGCTGCCGCTGACATACCATAATTGTTCTGTCCCATAAGTGCATTATATACATATGTGTCAATTGTCATTGTCACATTATATAGCATGCCGGAGTTCTTAGGTACCTGATAAAACAAACCGAAATCCGAATAGAACATACGCCCCATATTCAGAACAAACATGGTGATAATTGTTGGTTTCAGGCAAGGCAATGTTATGAAGCGGATCTGATTCCATTTTGAAGCACCATCAATCTTAGCCGCTTCATAGTATTCGCCGTCAATGCCAATAACGCTTGCTAAATAGATAATCATTCCAAAGCCAAGAGACTTCCATTGATTCACAACTGTGAGAATCAACGGCCACCAAGTCGAATCCTGATAAAAATTAATGGATTTAAAACCCAGTGGTTCCAAAATTGACTTATTGATAAACCCTGACTCCAGATTTAAAAACGAATATGCTAAATAACTAATGACAACCCATGACATCAGATAAGGTAATAAGACCAGTGTCTGATAAATGCGCGAAGCAAATTTTTGACGAACCTCATTTAATAAAATCGCAACCGTAATCGGTATGATTATTCCTAAAATGATAAATACCACATTGTATAAAATCGTATTTCTGGTCATGATCCATGCATTACCTGAAGAAAATAAAAATTCAAAATTATCTAATCCAATCCACTCACTGCCAAAGATTCCCTTTTTAAAATTAAGCTTTTTAAAAGCTATGACAATACCAAACATCGGCATATAATTATTAATAATTAAATATACCAGTCCCGGCAAAAGCAGCATATATACAGGAATGATCTTTCTCCAGCGCAATTTTTTCTTCTTTAAATTAACACCAACACTTTTTAGTTTCAAACGCAGACTCCTTCTAAAAGCGGAGGCACAGCTTATGCATATGCCTCCACCAGGCTTCACTCAGTTATTGCGCATCTAAATATGCTTTAAACTGTATATTCCATTCATCAATCACATCTTGTACGCCGGCAGTTTCCAGTTGTGAAACCATCTGGTCATAAGTCGCCTCCCACTTGCTGCCCAGAGAACCTGTTTCTAACGCTACCTGATACTGATCTAAAACAGACTGGCATGCAATCATTTTATTAAATACGTTTGTGTTATCAAAGTCAAATCCATAACTTTGAAACTGATTCTGCAGCGCCGCTTCAGTGTACGAATCATATTCTTCCTTCATTCTTACTTCTTCATAAGTCAGGCTTTCTCTTGCGTCACCCCAGTAATTCAATCCATTGTAGAATGGACTGGTTGTATAATCATCACCATTTGTAAATTCTATCTTTTTCTCTCCCGCATTAATTAAATTATAATGTTCTCCTTCGATACCAAAACCGATTAAATTTGCCAGTTCGGCATTTCCGTATACATAATCTAAAAAGCGGACGGCTGCTTCCGGATTTTTTGTGGTAATAGGCATTGTCCAGTAAGTTATACCGGCTGTAGCTATATACACCTCATCCAATTGCAATCCTATATGCTCGTCTTTTATATCCGGATTGAGAGTCATTGGATAACTTGCTGACTTAAGACTGCTAAAAAGTTCATCAAGAGAAAGTTCTGATGTGGCTGCATCCGGAAGAATATATCCTGCATCATACCACTCTGCCATCTGTTTCAGATAATTCTTATATTCTTCTGTTGTAAACAAGTTCACTGCCTGTGTACTGTTTTTATCCATTAATGCCCCATAGGAACCTACTAAGGCAATTGAATGGAAAAAAGTAAATGATGTTCTTCCCTTTCCAACTGCATTTGCACCTGTTATTCCTAACGGATACATGTCCGGATGTATTTCTTTTATCTCTGCGAAAATATTTGTAAGGTCTTCAAACGAATAAATATCCTTCTCTTCATACGAGATTTCATCAAAATAATCTCTTCGCAAAGTAAGCCCGGGCTGACTGCCATAATATCTTTGAATCGGTCTGATTCCATAAATCTCATCCTGTACATTTACCAACAACGGAAATTCCTGAGACCTGGCATATATAGCAGGGGTTGTTTCCGGTGTGATATAATCATTCAATGGTTCCAACTGTCCTGAATCAGTATAGTTTTTGATATCCTGCATAATTATCATCAAATCAATCACTTCACCGGAACTGATCAAAAGTGAATAGCTTGTTTGCGCTTCCACTGCGCTAATAGGCATAAACTCAACCTCAACATTAATTTCCGGTATGGTTATTTCATTCACTTTATCCTGAACGTTCTTCAAATCTGCCACTTCATACGGATAATACATATATGTAACTACTATATGTTCCGGTTCTCCCTGCACCGCAGCTGCATCTGCATTCTGATTCTCTGCATTCTGATTCTCTTCATTGCTTTTTGTGTCACTCTCACTTTGATTTTCTCCCTGTTCGCTTACTGCTGCATTATCGCCGTTGCTGCCGCATGCACTAAACACAGTAGATATCATAAGAGCTGCAATCATTAATAGCGCAATTTTCTTTTTCATTATCTTGTATCTCCCTTCTTTTGATATCTTAATTATAAGTAAATTAATCGAATGTGTATCTGCTTTATCTCGCAGGTTTTTAATAAATAACCAACATCTTATGCAATTTTTCTGATATATAATGCAATAAAAATAATATAACTTTATTTTTTATATTCCAATCGATATTCTCTGGGTGTCTTATGATAGGTTTTTTTAAAAAGCTTTATAAAATAGGAGTAATTTGAGAATCCCACACAGGAAGAAATCATGGATATTGATAAATCAGTCGTTTCCACCATTTCCTTTGCCACTTTCATTCGCTGACCGGTAATATAATCATTAAGTCCCATGCCATGCTTCTTCTTAAACAGACGACTTAGATGGGCACTGCTTAGAAAGACCATTTTAGCCAATAAATCCACATAAAGCTCCTCGTCTAAATGAAGCGTTATGAACTTTTCAATTTTTTCCACAGCATCACTGCCTGCTTCTATTTCCGCCTGCTCTGTACCAGATATGTTTTCAAAATAAATTTTTCCATATTCTCTGTATACCTGCTCCTTGTCTTTTTCCCGAATCTTTTCTATCCCTCTCTTCAAAACATCATTCACAACTTCTGCAGATACTGGTTTTAATATATAATCAAAGCACTGCAGCTTTATTGCCCTGTTCGCAAATGAAAACTCATCATGGCAAGTCAAAAAAATGCACACGGTTTCCGGTGATTGTTTTTTTACCCATTCCACAAGCTCTAACCCGGAGCCAAAAGGCATTTCGATATCACAAAGTAAGATATCTATCCGGTTCTCCAGAAAAACATTCAATGCCTGCGTATAACAGTTGGCTGTTAGAATTTTGTCAAGTCCAATCCACTCCTGATTAATATCCTCCAGAAGTCCCTGAATTGCATAAATTTCATCATCTACGATTAATAATGTCATTTTATTCAACCTGTTCCCTCCTGTTGTATGGGCAGTTTAACCCAAACCTGTGTCCCTTCATTTGGAGCGCTGCTGATATTTAAAACTGCCTCTTCACCATAAAATAACTGCATCCTTTGACGAAGATTCCAGATCCCTATATGAAGCCCATTTGAGTCTGTAATTTTCTCTCCGTTTCTTAGTTGTTGTAAGATATGATCTTCCATACCATTCCCATTATCAATCACAGAAATAATCAGATGATCTTCTTCCCTCCGGGCAATGATAATAATTTCAATCACAGAATTCAGCTGTAACGCATATTTTATAGAATTCTCAACGACATTCTGAATCATGAGCGGCGGAATCAGTATGTTCCGACATTCTTCCTCGATATTATAAACACTGGTAAATGCTCCCGGATAACGTATTTTTTGGACATCAAGATAGTCGCGTATAAACTGAAGCTCCCTTTCCAGCGGTACCAGACTTTCATGATTGCGCAGAGAATATCTTAAATAAGATGCCAAATGCATACTGAATTTTTGAATGGTTGCAAAATCCTTGATTTTCGCAAGACTGCAAATCATATTCAATGAATTCAACAGCAGATGCGGGTTTACCTGCAGCTTTAAATTAACCGTTTCCATATGTAATTTTTCAATTTCCGCTTCGTATTTTTCAATACGCAAATCCTGAATCTGCTGAACCATTTCATTAAAAATAGCTTCCGCATACTCAAATTCTGCTGCTTCTGCCTTAGGAAACTTCAGACGATATTCCATATGATTATTTTTTATTTCTTTCATAGCAAGATACATCATCCTCAATGGCCGAATAACGACAGACCAAATCATTAACCAGAGTATTGGCAGAATAATAACCGCAAATAAAGCAAGCAAATACAGGCCTCTATCCATGAATGGTATATTCCTTGACAAAATTTCATCTGGTATCAACTGCCAAATTTGATAATCCAGTTCTTCCATTGAAATAGAAAAACTCTGTTTTCCCATAGAAGCATCTGCAATATTACCTTTTCCTTCCACATTGCTTTGTAAAATATCTCCATGCAAATCTGTAATATATATTTCTCCATCTTCATTCGTTATATTCCCAATGACTCCATTAAGCAGATCTTCATAAGTTCCAAAGAATCCAAAGTCATAACCGTTAGATTTGCAATTCCATAATTGATAATATCTATTACCACATTTTATCGTTAATTGACCACCAGAATAAGAAGATAAGTCGGTTTCATTTATCCTCATTGTTAATGCATCTACATCAGTTATTTTTAATTTTTTCCCATCATAGGTTGAATATATATAATCTTCATAGGGAAGTTTTAAATAAGCACCACATATGAAATCGGTCTTCTGCCATATGACCTTCATCTCATTTACCATATTAATCATCTGCAGCTTCTCCATACCTGTGCTCATAGTCATCTGTCCCCAATATTTTATAGTAAGATTATTAAAATCCAAAAATATTTCATCCGAAACACGCTTCAAATAGGTTTGAAAATTTTGCATTTCCTTTTCATATGTCATTTTCAATCTATCTTCTGCATTCTTTACAGTTATATTACTATAAAAGAACAACATGATATTTAATGGGAATACGATGAAACATATTCCCACTATTAATTGAACTCTCAGAGACAATCTGCGAAACTTTTTCTTCATACACTTTTCCCCCACAAAAGGACTCCCATATCTTTATAATAAATAAATTAATTGAATGTGTATCAGCTTTATCCGGCAAGTTTTCATACAAATCCTGCTTCTTATGCAATTTTTATGATATGCAATGCAACAAAAATGATATTTAATAAAAAACTACACCTCATTTTCAGAAGCATAGTTTAATTATATTATAATTACTTTATTATACTTATTCACATCATTTATATTCATATTCTCAGCTGGTATAAAAAAGTCATGGGTATCGTTCCTTCTCCAATTTATTATACTCTCTTGTGTACAAATAACAAGATAAAGATCACCATCCTCGCGGTGGACACAAAAAAAAGAGTAGGTATGTATTTCTACATACACTACTCTTGCTAAAGCATGTTGGTTACTCTTAACTCATTGACATTGGCATAACAACGACCCGTGCGCGGCCATGATTATATATTCTCGCATAAGGTGTATCAGGGTCGCCATCTCGCCGGGAAGCAACCCTCGCCTGCGGTAAATAGGTGCCTTCTTCATCGTAAGTACAGGTTGTATTAGCCATCCATGAACCGTCGGGTAACGCTTCGAAATCCGCGTTAATGAAATCGCCGTTGCCCAGGAAATCCCATTCAACACTTACGATTTCACCTGTCCCTTGCGGAACCTGGATTGTTGCCGATAAATTAACAGACTCACCTGTTGTAATGTTTGCACTCACAGCGTCATTAACGGCTAATTCAACACTTGGTTGTATACCGCCACGCATAACTCCAGTTTCTGACATAATAAGCTGACTGTTAATTACACTGTAAGATGTCGAATTAGAAGGCTCTTCGCCACGCTCTACCCAGGCACTCAAATCTAGAAGCGCCTGAAAAAGTATGCCTGTAAAATTGATTAACCGATTACCTAAATATTGAATATTATCTTCGTGATAGTCATTATGATCAGCGTTTTCGTTAAGCCAAATGCGATAATCAGCTTCGCGTCCCATGGACTTTACTCTTTCTCTATAATAATCACCATCCGACGGGAATGCATCCAGGTCCATCTGGTTTACAACACTTATGGTTTTATAATTTATATTCCCGCTCCACTCGGCGCCGCCTGAAACACTTATGGCTGTTTCGAAGGCATGATGAATTCCTGGTGTCTGAGCAAATAGTGGAACGCCATTAGAATCCCTTAAATGATTCCATGTATAGAAGGTCGGTCCCGGATCTTTATGCCTGTGATATGCGATTTTCGCAAGAGCTCCTTCACTGACGCCGCGATCCCTTAGACTATAAAATATACTACGAAGTTCCGGTTCATACGCTTCCAAATACCCCGGTTCATTCCAAAAAGCATATGTGTACTCTTCGTTTATTTCGCCGGCTGCATTCAGATTGTCTATCAGCTCGGAATTTTCATGCATTAGGAATAAATACTCATAATTTTCCCAGGCTATAAGTGGTAAACCCAATAGTGTCACTTCTGTTAGAATAGCACTCTCTAAATCATTAAGCACAGCATAAGGATCACCGCTGCCGCCCGGTCTCACGGCATCCGCAATTAATGGGGCTTTTTCATCCAAAACTACGCGTGCAAACCGTCTTATTTCGTAATTTCCATTTGATGTTGGTGAGGCCACGATATAAGGAACTGCTCCATCCCACACCAGACCAGTAGTCATTTCAAGTGCTCCAATCACCTGCATAGAGCCGCCGCTGCCTCCACATATGTAGCCATAGATTTTTTCATTGTATTCATAATAATTCTTTGCGATTGTCCTGGACACATGTGCTGCCGATGCCTGAAATACATGACCTGTCAGTCCAATCTGTACGGTTACCGAATAGGTACCGCTGTACAGGTCAAACGCCAGATCCCGATTGTCAAGGCCGAAGGTGGGATGTACGCGCTGCCAAAAACGCCCCTTCCACTGTTCTTCAGGCGGAAGAAAAATATTGAATTGTGTATCAGTTCCCTCTCCAAAGCGACCCGATACCCGCACATGCTCAGAGGGGGTGTCGAATTCTTCTACGGAAAGAATGATGGGCGTATCTTGATTAAGTCCGTCCATTGGTACATAGCCGCTCAACAAATCCTCTGCATTCATTATCTTCATATTAATTACCTCCTTTTTGGTTAAATTCCACAAGTTCAACTGATGGTTTGCTATAAGAAATCTACATATACTGCACCTGCTATTATTTCAACACCCTTACTCTTACATAACGCATTGATTATTTCCCTTACATCTTCTCTCCTTTCCGTACAATGTCTTTTTACAGTACTTCAGAATGTCTTCATTCTTCGCTATCTTTCTTGCAGGATGCAATTTGCATTTTGATTAATCAATGGATACAACAGCATAATTCAAATATGTTTTAAAAGCTTCTTCCAATACCCATTTAAGATGACCCACGCCGATCGAGGTATGGTGTTTAAATCCGCCTCTGGCAAGATGGATCAGCTTATCTTGTAGACCAGGAATTTCAGCCACACCGCCGCAGCCAAAGTAACCATCCTCAATCACATCATCTGTCATTGCTCCTTCACTGACATAGATAATCAGCTTGCCGTCTTCCGTCTTGCAGTTAGAGAAGGTCATCGGGAACGCTTTGATTCGGCCTTCATTGGAGCCCCATCCTGAACCCGGATCACCCTTGGCAAACATCTTATGCTCTGTTACTGTTCCTTTTGCAGTCATCAAGGACTGCGCCACCGGCCCACAGTGGAACAGAATAACCTTATCTTCACTATCTCCATAATTATTATTCCAGTCCAGCACCGTTGTCGGTTCCTCTGAGGCGAGATTCATAGCTCGCATGGTAATTGCCGAACACAGGTCAATTTCACACGATGCAACAATCCCACGGTCATTTAATTCACTTAATATGACACAAGGACATACACGAAGAATCGTTTCTATCTCATTCCAGCAGCGTAATGTGAGCGCATCCAGCTGGTATTCCTCGATATATTCATCAATCACAACACTGATTTTTGCAAGTGTTCGTTTATTCTCCAAAGGAACCCTTGAGAAATCCGTATACTTTTCTAATGTATCCACTTTGTCAATAACCTTTGAATCATCATCGGCCATATTTTGAACCTTGAACATGAGCTCAGATAAATCAAAGGTTTCCACATTGATCCCATATTTTTGTAAGGTTATTTCATCGAACCTGACCGTTTTAAACGCCGTTGTTCTGGCACCGATGCAGCCGACATTAAAGCGCTTCATTCCATTGACAACACGGCAAACGGCAGCAAAGTCTCTCAAATTCTCAGCAAAGGCAGCTGACAGCGGATGGACAACATGCGGCTTCATTACGGTAAATGGAACCTTATACTGGCTAAATACATCGGTTACCGAGAATTTTCCGCAATAAGCATCCCGACGATAACTAAAATCCATCTTCCCGATTTCATCCGGATATGCCTGCATTAAAATCGGCACACCAGCATCCTGTAAAGCATTGATTGCTCCATTCTCATCAACAAAGATCGGCATACAAAAAATAACGCCGTCATATTCATCTTTTTTAGAACTGAGCCACTCAGCATATAATCTTCCCTCGTCTCTCGTTTCTACAGCACCATATCTGGTTGCGTCCTCGTCCATCATTATGTAATCAAACCCGGCATCAGTGACTGCTTTTGCCATCTCATCGCGCGCATTGATAATCAATTCACCAGGCATAAAACCCCGGTTGCCAAAGCATAATGCAAATGTCATTCTTATACCTCCTGCGCGCTTAATGCGAACTTGTTCGTAATGCGAACTTGTTCGTAATGCGCGCTTAAATCAATAGGTTGAAATGAACTTTTTCAACCTTCTCATCTGAAATCTTCTTTTAAAAAGCACCTTTTTGTACGCTGATGAACTAAATTATAACTAAAATAACCGGATGTGTATATGCTTATAGAAACAAGTTTCTAATACAGATCCGACAACTTATGCAATTTTTCTGATATGACATGCAACAAAAATGTTAAATAATATATATATCCACCCATTGTTGAAACGTGTATAATAGAGAAAAACTTTTTACAAAGGTGCCATAACAACACATGCAGAAAAAGAGAGAGGACGAATGACTAATGTCACATATATTTTTGGTTGAGGATGATAAGACCATCGCAAAAAACCTTGGGCTTTTACTCCGTTCGGAAGGATTTACAGTCTCCCACGCCTCCACCCGGAGCGAAGCCCTTACCATGCTTGCCGGGAACAAATTTGACCTGGCGCTGCTTGATATTTCCCTGCCTGACGGAAATGGCTTTTCAGTTTGCACACAAATCAAAGAAACACAGGACATTCCTGTTATCTTTCTGACGGCTTCCGGCGACGAAGCGAGTGTTGTAACAGGTCTGAACATAGGTGCGGACGACTATATCACCAAGCCTTTTCGTCCCCGTGAACTGATTGCGCGGATCGGAAATGCCCTGCGGAAAAGCGGTCGTTCTGGGCAGGTGTTTGAAATCGGCGGACTTCATGTGGATACGGCAGGCGGTATCGTGAAGAAACACGGAAACGAGGTTTTTCTTTCCGCTTTGGAATATCGCCTGCTGCTGATATTTATTAACAACCCCAAAAACATTATTACCAGGAGCAGGCTGCTTGACGAATTGTGGGACGCGGCAGGCGAATTTGTCAATGACAATACTTTAACCGTGTATATCAAGCGCTTGCGGGAGAAAATAGAGGACGACCCGGCAGACCCGCAGATCATTCTGACCATTCGCGGGACGGGGTATAGATTGGGGGGCGGGTATGCTTAGAAACAGGGAGTTTCGACGGTTTACCATTGGATTCTCCGTAATGGCAGCCATTGCTGTAACCCTTGGATTTGTAATAAATACGGCGGCGGGAATCCTGATCATTGCTTTTGTTTTTGCCTGCGGCATTACATTTTACCTGTATACCAAAGCCCGGTACAAAAGCATTCAACGGCTTTCCCATGAAATTGACCTTGTGCTTCACAATGCTGACCGTCTGGAGATTGCCGATCTGGAGGAGGGTGAGCTTTCTATCCTGCATAGCGAAATAACCAAAATGATGTTACGTATTCGGGAGCAAAACAAGAAAGTGCCAAGAGAGGCACATCAACTCCCCTAACCCCTCAATCTTGAGGGGAATAGTTTGTTTTTCCTCTTCCTTTTTTTCTCTTTTTACCGCATAATGGTTTTATGAATATATTA
>Ga0153941_1000862_pt1 | contig 12664 bp, 10 predicted proteins | sample TSNJ025MetaG_FD_104733 | JGI IMG/M metagenome (GOLD analysis project Ga0153941, IMG submission 104733) | Attine ant fungus gardens microbial communities from New Jersey, USA - TSNJ025 MetaG | ecosystem: Host-associated > Fungi > Mycelium > Unclassified | place: USA: New Jersey, Brendan T. Byrne...
AGTACAGACAGAATCGCCCAACTATTCGCGAAAGTCTACTTTAACGAATAGTTGAGCATAAATAATACTATTTTATAAGGAATCATTAAACCTATGAAACTTCAACGTTTATACAGCCTGACACGCCAGGCCATCGACAATTATCAAATGATTGAATCCGGTGATCATATTGCCATTGGAATCTCTGGTGGCAAAGACAGTTTAACTTTGTTATATGCATTACATGGCTTAATGCAGTTTTATCCTAAGCAATTTACCTTATCAGCAATTTCTGTTGATTTGGGATTTCCTGGATTTGATCTGTCTCCGGTAAAAGAACTCTGTGAGCGATTTTCAGTTCCATATACAATACTTTCTACGGATATCGGAAAAATTTTGTTTCAGGAACGCAAAGAAACCAATCCTTGTTCATTGTGTGCTACCATGCGCAAAGGTGCCTTAAACAAAGCTGCCAATGAACTTGGCTGCAACAAGGTTGCCTATGCACATCATATGGATGACTTAATCGAAACCATGTTATTGTCTTTAATTTATGAAGGACGTTTTTATGCCTTTTCACCATACACGTATCTGGATCGTACTGATTTAACCGTTATCCGGCCTTTGATGTTGGTTCCAGAGGCAGATATCATTGGTTTTAAGAATAAATATGCGCTTCCTGTATGCAAAAATCCATGTCCAGTGGATGGTCATACAAAACGGGAATATGTTAAATTATTAACGAAAAGACTGGATATAGAGAATCCCGGCGTTAAAACCCGCTTTTTCCATGCTATCCTGGAGGGAAACATCCCCGGATGGCCGCCAAACGCATCAGAATCCATTCCTATGCCCCGCTTGCACCAACAGGAGGAATTTCATGAGTAAACTATCCTATCACGAGCAAAAAGATATCGAAAACATCAAGCGATTGAGAAAAATCATCGGGGAACTACCGCCCTTCTGCAAAGATTTCTTTCGGGGAATTGAGCACCGTACCTCTTCCCGGACCCGTATTGCCTATGCATATGATCTGACAATTTTCTTTGATTTTTTATCAAAAGAAAACCCTGTTTTTAGTAAAATGGAGCGTAAAGAAATACCTTTAGCCGCTTTAGATCAACTGACTGTCAGCGATATGGAAGAATACATGGAGTATCTGAAATATCGTTTTAATGAGCAAAACCAGGAAATTGTCAATAAGGAACGCGGAATTATGCGTAAACTGTCTTCCCTGAAAAGCTTCTATAACTACTTCTACCGCAATGAAAGACTGGTGAATAATCCGGCGGCACTGGTTGATATGCCCAGATTACACGAGAAGGAAATCATCCGGCTGGATGTTGATGAAATTGCGCTTCTGCTTGACGAAGTAGAGTATGGCGAGAAGTTGACGAAGAAGCAGAAAGAATTTCACAAAAAGACTAAAATTCGTGATTTGGCGCTGCTTACTCTCATGCTGGGAACCGGTATTCGTGTTTCTGAATGTGTAGGACTGGATATTGACGATGTGGACTTTAAAAATGGCGGTATCCATATCCATCGCAAAGGCGGAAAAGAAGTGACCATCTATTTTGGTACGGAGGTAGAACTGGCGTTACTTGATTATCTGGAAGAACGTACTCAAATTGATGCTGAACAGGGAAGTGAACAGGCCCTCTTCCTGTCTTTACAGCGGAAACGTATCAACGTAAAAAGTGTGGAGAATCTGGTGAAGAAATATGCTAAGATTGTGACGCCTCTTAAGAAAATCACCCCGCACAAACTGCGTAGTACATATGGAACTAACCTATATCGGGAAACCGGAGATATTTATCTGGTTGCAGACGTATTAGGACACAGTGATGTCAATACGACCAAAAAGCATTACGCAGCGCTCGAAGATGAACGACGGCGAAGTGCTCGAAATGCAGTTCGGCTTAGAGAAAACGCTGATAGTTGACATAATATTTTTATGTCAACTATCGGTCTATTTATATTATTATTCCGCAAAATAAACAACTGTCAAATACTCACCCGCATGAATATTTTCATTACGAAGATCATTCATTTGCTTTAATTCCTTCATATACTCCTTAACAGACAATCCACTGCCTGGGGAATATTGGTTCGCAATGTCCCACAGACTGTCTCCCTGACGAATCTGGATACTGGTATAATAACGGTTCAGTTCTGGCTGTACTTTTTCTTCTGCACGTGCATTCATCAACGTATGACCAAAAAATCCGGAATAAAAGGCAGCTAACATCATTCCAATCATTAAAAATTTCTTCATATCATTATCTCCTGCTCTCTTCTGTTCATCGCATATAAAAGTTCCCTCCAGAACATCCGATCGGAACGTTTGTTCTGTTTGTGATATTATTATAACACCAGAACATTTGTTTGTCAATGCGAAAAACAAAAAAAATGCAAGCTGTACTTCTTCCATATCCTACTGTTCTCACAACTCACTCATAAACTCTTATTTCGTAGATACCAGCCAATTCATTGCCATAGGTGGAGAATACTTGAACCTGCACCATATCACCTGTTATCCTTTCAAAACAGATTTTTTGGAGACGCTGACCTACAGATTCCATCTGTCTGCAGATAACAATTTTCCCTTTTTCCCAAACAGTAACTTCATAATCCTTTATCAGCGTAGAGGGCGGCTGCACTTCCTGTCTTGCAAGCACCTCCTGACTCAACGATGGCGTAATCTCCCTGCTCAAATCAGAATCAAACACAAGACGCAGTTCCCTGATCGTTACAGGTTCACTAAAAGAAAGATAAACGGACGGTTTATCTTTTACAAGGGCCCGCCAGCAGTTTGTATCTGCACCAACGGTTCTGGCTACCCCATTGATGATCTGCTCCGGTTCATATCCAGTAATATAATGGGTTGCTGTCACGGTAGCCATTCTTCCTCTGTCATACACATCCTGATTTTTCACGTGCGGAATATAACAATCATCTTTTAAAAGCTCCTGTTGTAATACGTTCACATCATCCAAAAGCATCCTTGGCATCACTCCACGTTCCGCTGCCATAGCTGCTGCAACACCAACAGCCTGACCCACAACAGCACAGGTTCCCATCACTCTGGTGGAAGAAAACGCCACATGGGAACAACTGATTGCCCTTCCTCCCAAAAAAAGATTTATAATATTTTTTGAATATAAACAGCGATATGGAATCGAATATATTTCCTTTATATGATTCCAAACCGTAGGATCGGCATTTTCGTTTAAAATACCTTCCACTGTATGCACATCCATTGGCCATCCGCCATAAGCTACAGCATCATCGAATATTCTCCCTTTATAGCAATCTGCCTCATTCAGTACATAATCCCCAATCAGTCGGCGGCTTTCACGTTTTCCCGGAAGAAAACCTACCCATTCCAACTCCATTTGACCGGCTCCATGGTCACCTCCGTTTTTAATGTGATCCCAAATACCAAATACTGCCTTTAAAAGTTCATCACGAAGTTCTTCACCGTCAGCAATCACATCCTTATGACCGCCTCCAAGTTCAATCCACCAGTAGCCGGAAGTAACATCACTGTGTTCGCGCAATCTAAGTTGCTCTTTCGTGTATGCATTTGCCCAGAAAGGCTTGATAAAATCCACCTTATGCCCCATATCTCTGGCTTTGAACATCAATGAATTCCCCATAGTAAAACGGTCTGCCTGTTCGGGAGCAATCATTTCTCCATACTGTTCCCTGCCTTCCCTGCCAATCCTGAATTCAGCTCCGGCTTTAGCTCCCAGAACACCGTCTCCAGTAGCATCAAGAAATAATGCTCCTGTAATTAAAAACTTTTTTTCAGTTGTCATCTGTTCCGTATATATACCAGTAATTGTTTCATTTTCACAAACCACATCGGTCATGTGAGTATTAAGGTATAATGTCAGATTCTCCTGATAACGGACTTTTTCCCAAAGCACTGCATCAAATATTGGATAAACCATTTCCGGGTTACGTCTTTTATTTTCCAAGAGTATTTCTTCCAGAATTCCGGTCTCTCTTGCATTCGGAACAGACATATGACAATCCGCCCCGCAAATATGCATACGGATTTCCGAACCGGCATTCCCTCCCAGCACCGGCCGATTGTGAATCAAGGCTGTGGAAATCCCTCTTCTGGCTGCAGCAATTGCTGCACAGATTCCCGACAGTCCTCCCCCTACAACTACAAATATATAGTTGCATTCTGAATATCTATCCATGCTTTCTATCCTCTCAATATTATGGACTGACACCTAATTCCATCAGTCTGTTTTGAACACGTTCCACCTTCAATTGACGAGGAGTAACCTCACCAACAACACACAACGCTGCAGCAATCCCCACTGCCTGTCCCATATTGGCACAGATTGGCATAACTCGGAAATTTGAATGAGCCATATGTGTACCGGAAATATTTCTGCCGACAAGAAATAAATTTTCAACCTTTTGTGGCACAAAACATCCATAAGGAATCGTATATCCCTTCGTCTGTGTAAAATTCTTTTGGCATCCGGTCGCATCCAAACCACTTCCAGTCAGATTGTGGACATCAAAATTAAAACTTGCCTTTGCGACTACCCAGTTGTCAAACACTCTGGATTCCAGAATATCCTGCTCCGTTAGTGTTTCTTCTCCTTTAAAGTGTCTGGTTTCCCGGATACCGATAAGTGAAGCCGAACTAATCAGATAACAATGTTCAAATCCGGGGACAAACTCCCGCAAAAAATCTACAATTTCATCCATCTGTTTCCGACATACCAGAGTTGCCCTGGTCAGATCTTCCGCATCGGTGCCGTCAATATCAATGCAGTTTGTCATATTGCAGGTAACAACACCAGGCAATGTGGTCTTGTATAACAGTACATGCCCAGCCGGACTAGAGATATGTTTCCGCCCCAACTCCTGAATATCCCCAGCCGGAATCTGGAACGTTTCCTCAAAACTCCCTGGGAATACACTACGTTCAACATCAACTCCGGCAACCTTAAACATAATCGTAACCGGCTGCATTTTTCCGTCACTTTCCCGACCTTTAAAATAGGGCACACCGGCTTTAGCTGCGATATCACCATCTCCGGTTGCATCAATTACGATTTTGGCCATGATCGCTTCTCTGCCTGATTTGCTTTCAATAATCACTCCTTTTATCTCATCGCCCTCCATAATGGCTTCGCTGGCAAAGCTATATAACCGGAGATATATTCCCGCATCAAAGATCATTTGTAACAATACAGTTTTCAACCTTTCAGGGTTAATAATCTGACGGCCTCCACCATTAAAGGAGACGTCATCCACGTTGTCCGCTTCCGCTGAACATTCTATAATCTCCTCATAAAAACCGCCTTTCGTCTGTCCTGTCCAGTGACTCATAAGTCCAACTGTTGCAATCCCGCCCACATCTCCGGTCTGTTCAACCAATGCCGTGACGGTTCCCTCCCTGGCGGCACAGATTGCTGCCGATACTCCGGCCGGACCTGCTCCGAGAACCAGAACGTCCACTTCTTTGATTACTTTTATTTCTCTTTTTTCTTCTACAATATATTTCATCTTTTCTCCTTATTAACTGACATGATCTGTGCGACCTCGTGTCGTAACTATCCTTTTACCGCTCCTGCTACCAGCCCCCTTACTAAAAACTTCTGTCCCAGCAAAAACACCAGGAACGCAGGAATCAAGGCAGAAGAGGCGGCCGCCATAATCAAATTATATTCGGTTACACTTTCTTCAATAAAATTAGTCAACGCTATTGGAATCGTATATAACCGCCAGTCACTTAAAAATACCAAAGGTTCCAGATAACTGTTCCAATTCCACAAAAATACCACCATAGCCAGTGATGCCATATTAGGTTTTGCAATCGGAACCATAATTCTTGACCAAATCAAAAACTCGTTGGCACCATCCACTCTTGCTGATTCCCGCAGCTCGTCAGGGATCTGCATAAAATACTGACGCATCAAAAAGGTTCCGGTAATTGTAATCAATCCTGGTAAAATCAGTGTCAAATGTGTTCCGGTAATTCCCATGCTATTAAACATGACAAATTTGGGTATCAGTGTAACCTGGCTGGGAATCATCATTGTAGCCAGGTATAGAAGAAACAGGATATCTCTTCCCCTGAATTTGATTTTTGCAAATGCATATCCTGCCAGTGTACTGGTCAGCACCGATCCACAAAGGTTAATCACGGCAATTTTTATTGAGTTCCAGTAGGCAAGGCCGAAATGATAGTTTCTGGCAGATTTTCCGCCGATATTCCATACCTTCATATAATTATCCGGATAAAAATATTTAGGAATCCATTCAATGGGAAGTTTCATAACATCCAGAGGAAGTTTCATGGAAGCAGAAAGCATCCATATAAACGGTGTAATCATTGTAATTGCTAAAACACTGATTATGGTAGTAAAAATTGTTTTCAAAGCTATCCTTTTCAATCGGTCTCTTGATAAACTACGTTTTGTTTTCATCCAAATCCCCTTCTCTTAATAGTTGACCCACTTCTTCTGTCCATACCACTGGATAATGGTAATTGCAAACAGAATAATGAACAAAATCCAGGACATCGCGGATGCGTACCCCATGCGATAAAAGGTGAATGCCGAGGTATAAATATAATATACCAATACGTTGGTTGCTGTTCCCGGACCACCTCTGGTCATAATCTGGATAGGAGCAAATATCTGGAATGAGGTAATAAATGTGGTGATCACCAGAAAAAAGGTCGTTGGTGATAAAAAATGAATCGTCAACTTAAAAAACTTGGTTATTTCTCCCGCACCGTCAATATCGGCGGCCTCATATACGTCTTGGGGCAATCCCTGGATCGCCGCGGTATAAATTAAATTCGCATATCCTACCCCGCTCCAGACAGTCATCAGCATCAATGCCGGTAATGCCCATGTCGTACTGCCAAGCCACTGGGGGGGATCTTCAACCCCCAGCACCTTTACCAACTGTGTGAACGGCCCCCATGGAGAATACATCATGACCCATACAATGGCAACCGCCACAATATTAGAAATATATGGAATGAAAAGAGCCAGTCTGATCGGCAGCTTTGCTACGCAATATTTATCAATCAATACCGACAGAACCAATGCCAGAAAAATTGTAATCGGCACTACTCCTACGGCAAACATCATAGTATTGGTTAATGAGCTGGTAAACCACTCATCTGTCCACATATCAATAAAATTACTGAGACCAATAAAATTCCAGTTTCCCAATCCTTTTGTATAGTCCCAGTCTGTAAAACTGGTGATCAGGGAAAATATCATGGGGAATAATGTAAACAGACAAACGCCTATGATATTGGGAAGAATAAAAGCATAACCAGTCAAATCAATTCTAGCTTGTCTGCTTAGTTTGAATTTCATTATAAACCCCTCATTTTTCTTGTTTTGATTGTAAAGACGCCACCCGCTATTTCTGTAACATTTCATCAGCTCGGGTTTTAGCCTTTGCCATTCCAGCTTCTACCGACTGGTCTCCAATGAATATTTTTTCCAGCTCCTCGACTACTACTTTATTTATTTCTGCAATATGGTTGGTGATAGATGGTACTGCGTAGTTATCAGCCGGTTCAATCAGGACCGTTTTGGCGGTGGCTGCATCCAGATAATCTTCTGCCCCTTTAACAAACGTTTCCGCCACCTGTTGTGCGTCATAAGTATTAGATGCAGGTACACGTCCTCCGGCTACTACCGGCAGCATGCCTTCTGTTGCATACCATTTTGCAAATTCCCATGCTGCGTCAATGTTCTGGGATTTAGGATTGATAGAAAGGTGATCTCCATATCCCCCCTGCGTATAATTCCTTTGACCTTTTTCTATTACCGGATATGGTGCAAATGCAGTTGTGAAATCATGGGGATAACTTTCCAAATCCTTAATACTTCTTACCATCCATGGACCGATTGTCATCGCTGCTTTCCCTGATAAGAACATTCCCTCCTGAGATAATTTTTGTGTTACTGAATCTGTGTGAGTCGGTGAAGTCTTATCAACATTCATCATAGCATAGATCATCTCTACTGTTTTTATAACAACCGGATCATCAAAGCTGCTTTCTGTTACACTCTTATATAAAGGGTCTCCCCCATTCGTCTGTGCTACCATATAAGTAAAGAGATAAGTCAGATCCTGCTGGGAATTCCAGAACATACCATATATTTTATCTAATCCTTCGCCATGAGTAAGTTTTTTTGCTATATCCTGAAATTCTTCATAATCCCACTCTGTCGGTATTTCAATTCCAGCTGCATCAAACATATCTTTATTTAATACGATTCCGTACTGATCCAATTTTGTTGGGACAGAATATGGTTTTCCATCAATATAATATGCTTCTGCCATATCGCCGAAGTAATCAGTCATCTCAAATCCATCCCGTTCCATCAACCCGCTTAAATCTAATGCCATATTGCCTTGTGCCCGCTTTGCAAGACTAGTTAAAGCATAAGTCATATAAAGATCAATTCCTGTTCCTGACAACAGATTTGTCTCCAGTTTCAAATTCCCGGTATCGTCGTTTACAAATCGTTCATACTCAACCTGAATCCCTTTATCTTTATACAATTCATTAAAATTATCGCATACCTCCTGAGGACCTGACTCCGGCGGAACTCCGCCCCACATTCTTAACACTACTGTGTCTTCACTTTCATCTTTTGCAGAACGATTACCTGTTGTCTCCGCTCCCTGTGAACTGCTTTGTGAATTTCCCTGTGATCCATTCTGGCAACCAGTCAGTAAAGATAACGTCATTACAGATACCAGACTCATTGCAATAAATCCCTTCCTTTTTTTCATTTCCTTCCCTCCATATGCACATTTAGTTTCAATTTGTTCTCATAATATAACAAAAATAGCAGGCAAGAGATATACCTTTACCTGCTGCTTTTCTAAAAAATCCGATTATTCAATGCTGTAATTCTTTTTCACATAAAAATTTCTTTCATATCCTGCTAAAATTCTTTCATATCTTGCGATTATTTAAAAAAGCCTGCCGATATTCCAATGGCGACTGGCCAGTACGCTTTTTAAACTGAGCACTAAAATAATTCGAATTATCAATTCCGATTTGTTCAGCAATTTCATTTACTTTCAAATCGCTGTTTTTTAAGAGAGATTTTGCCCGTTCCATCCGTAACCCATAGACATATTCCATAAAACTGATCCCCTCCTCTTTTTTGAAGATATGAGAAAAGTGACTGGCACTCATATTCACCATACTGGCAATCTCCGGTAAGAGAATTTCTTCTTTCAAATGCCCCTTGACAAAACTCTTTACTTCCGCAATTTCCCGGCGCCTGGTTCCTCCCCGGTTGGATTCAAATGCATCGATACACTGTTCCAGTATCTCTGACACAGACTGAGTTATTCCATGTAAAAAACTGTAGTCATTAATTGCCGCTTCAATATCCACGTTATTGTGGTCCATATAGTTATTAACATTGATCCCGCTCCCGGCCAGAGCTACTGCCAAAGCCCGATAAACCTGACGAAGCAGCAAACGCACTTTTCCCGGGTTCCATGTTCCCTGTTCTGACAAAAAAGAAAAAAGACTGTTCAGAAACTGTTTCATACCGTGAAAATCGTGGCATTCTGCCAATTCTTTTAGAACCGAAATCTGGTATTCCTCCGGCAGATTAATTTCTTTCTCTGCAAACGGCCTATAGTGATGCAGATGTCCGCTCTCCGTAAAAAAGCGCCGTGCCAAAATCTCCTCTGCTTCTTTTAGTGCCTGTTTCAGGCCTGCATTTCCGGTCATTGCTCTGCTTAATCCGCCGCTGACTTCAATTCCGTAGTATTGTCTTGCATAAGTCACAAAAATATGAAACTTTTTATCCATGATGGCGGCAAATGATTCATAGGTCTCATGCTCGTTCATGTTTAATATGATAAAAAAGTCATATTCACCCCATTGAAAAACTTCTGCCTGATAGCTTTTTTCAAATAATTCTTCGATAATATTTCCCATTGTAAAAAGCAGCAGATCCAGTTCCAAAAAATCCCCTTTTTTTCTGACAATCATAAAATCATCAATTGTTAGATATAGTGTGCAGACTTTGTCGAAATTGATTCTCCATGGCAGTTTTCTCAATTCCTGCATATGAACATGAAACAATTCATTAGACGTAACCAATTTCTTTATTAACTCTTTCTTAATCACCTTTAAATTCTTTCTGGTAAGTTCATCAATTGTCCCTCTCTCTCCAGTGCTTTTTATCTGGGCACTGGCTTCTTTAAGAACTTTTAGTAATTCTTCCGGCTTGACAGTAAGCTTGAATATATAATCAAAAGCCCCAAGTTTCATCGCCCTTCTGACATTTTCAAAATCATTATAGCTGCTCAGAATAATAAACCGGATATCGGGGAACTCATCACGACTTTGCTCAATTAGCTCAAAGCCATCCATCGGAGCCATCTTTAAATCGGTAAGAACAATGTCTGGCCGGTACTGGCGGATTTTTTCAAGAGCTTCTGCTCCGTTAGAAGCATCGCCAACAATATCATAGCCATGCTCTTGCCAATTTATTAGAGACTGCATTCCGACCCGTACCAGAATTTCATCATCCACAATCATTACTCGTTTCATCAAACTGCTGCTCCTCTCTAATGATCGGCAATGTAAACTGCACTACTGTCCCCGAATGCTCCTGGCTGGCGATTGTAATGCCATATTCATTTCCCCAGGCAATCCGAATGCATTCATCTACATTTTTCATTCCAATCCCTGTCAGCTTTCTCGTTTTTCTCTGGGAATGCTTTGATGATTCAAATTCCTCAATAACCGTCTGAATCATGCCAATCCCATCATCCTCGACATAGAGGATCAGATGTCCTTTCTCCAAACAACCACATATCTGAATCTTGATTTCTTCCCTGTTCCGGTCATACCCATGAATCACCGCATTTTCCACAATCGGCTGGAGAATAAACTTCATTGTTTTAAGCTCCATGACTTCTTCCGGCAAATCAACCTCCAACTGACAGTGGTTTCCGTAACGGCAATTTTGAATGTAGAGATAGTCCATAATGTTTTTCACCTCATCACGGACTGAGACCAGTTTTTCATCATTGTTTATACTGTATCGAAGCATATTTGCCAAGGCATCTATCGACTCAACAATGTTATCTGCACCCCTAATAATTGCCATCCAGCGAATGGTTGTAAGTGTATTAAAAAGGAAATGTGGATTCAACTGAGCTCGCAAAGATTCATACCGATACTGCTCTTTGATTTCGTGTTCATCTTCCAGCTTCCGAAACAGATGCCTGACGTTATCAGACATCTGTACAAATGCCCGGTTTAAATGCCCGACTTCATCCTCCCGTGCGATATCAATGTCCTTCAATTCCTGCTCCAGATTATACTCATTCATCTGTTGACTCAGGACAGTGATTGGCTTTACAAACTCTCTGACAACTAAATATAATCCACCAGTCAATACTACCACAATAACAAAAATAAACAGATTCATTTGATAACTAATACGGGCCACTTCATTGCGTACTTCCTGATAGCTTGTATAATGAAATATTTTCATTTGCTGACCGTCAAATAACCATGGCTTAGGTATGGTATAATAACTGACCAGATACTCTTCGTTTTCAAATGTATATCGGAGACTGCCACTCTTTTTATCTTTTGTACGTTTATATAAAGCTGGCACACTTTCTTCTCTGATAAAACTTCCAATATCATTTTTCAAAAGTAGAATCCCGTCATCAATACACACATATATCGCATCACCCGGATAAGCATATTCCATCAGCAAATCACTGAATTTCTGCTGATCAATACTAATAATCAATGTTCCGATTGATACTCCGGCAGTACCATCTTCTAATAGCATCCTGGCCAAAGAAATATAAGTTTCTTCTGAATGCGCTCCAACAACATACGCAGTACTGAACATGGACCAGACTACATGTCCATTCTGTTCCATACTCTCTTTTACCCAATCCTGCTCCAGCAAAAACTTGTAATCTTGATAATTTAAGCTCCAATTAGAATAACTACGTCCATAATTATCAAAAAGAATGATTTTCATATCCTGCCAAAGTTCCTGACTGCCAACCATATACTGACGATTAAGCATCTGATCAAAATATTTCGTATTTTCAAACTCTGTAATTGAAGGATCTGTAATACGCTTCTGCAGTTCTGTGTCATTTACAAATATATTCGTCATGGAAGCCATATCCTGCAAAGCGTCTGTGATATTCCGTTCTCCTCTGGCAATATTCTGAATCACTTTTTCACTTAGCTTTTCCCGTATAAAACTTTCCATCCTCCCTCTGACATAAATACTCAGTCCACACAGTGGAATTACTGCAAAAATAAGAATTAGCAGAAACAGTCTAACTGAAAATTTTGAAATCTTGTGAAATATCATAAATTTATGTTTCTGTTCCACCTTGCCCTCCATCTGTTTAGGGGATTCCTTTTCTTAATCATTATACTACTATTCTTTACTTATTTAAAGTAATTGATAGATAACTCTAAAGAAAATGGGCATCATCACTCACGCGAGTGATAATGCCCATTTTTTTATATTGGCGCACACATCATTTTCAATTCCGAACTTACTGTAAAATCAGCTTCTGTCGCCGCTTTCACATCATCAACCGTAAATTCAGGATTTATCTCCGTCATCACCAGGCCATCCGCAGTCACTTC
>Ga0153941_1000866_pt1 | contig 12627 bp, 11 predicted proteins | sample TSNJ025MetaG_FD_104733 | JGI IMG/M metagenome (GOLD analysis project Ga0153941, IMG submission 104733) | Attine ant fungus gardens microbial communities from New Jersey, USA - TSNJ025 MetaG | ecosystem: Host-associated > Fungi > Mycelium > Unclassified | place: USA: New Jersey, Brendan T. Byrne...
ATGAACGATCACCTTGCAAAACCGGTTGATATAAAAGTAGTTATTGGGAAAATCTTATCTTATTTGTAGATGTAGAGTCTGATTCCATTGTTCAGCCGGCATTTGCGTAAATCCTGATTGGCCGCACTTTTGATTTTTCCGTTATTGAGCAGCACCGAATTCCTCCGGGGAAAAGCATGCCCCGCTAATGGAATAGACCGGCAATCCGGCTTCTGCTCCGTTTCTGCACAAAAAATTGCAACGGCGAGAGAATTTGTATTTCCCATATGATTTTCTTCATTCCAACCTCCTTGTCAGGTTTTCAGAAGAATTGTAGCATTGGGATATAACCGGTCCAACCTATTCTTTGTTTCTTAGACAAACATAGGAAATGGGTTGGTACCCATTTCCTATTCCTTATGTTCTGTTTTTAACTGCCTGGTAATTCTCTGGATACTTTTTAACGACAGAAAATACTTCTCCGCCAGCACTTCCATCTCACATCCGGCCAGGTAATCCGCATAGATACGCGCATTCCGTTCCCGTAGTTCCTGGCGGGTGGTGGTAGCCGCACCCCAATCCTTTTTGTTATCGGAAATCCGGGGAATATAGAGAAACTCTCCGTCAATGTACTCCTGAACCCGTTCCAGCAACTCTTTTGGCAGAATATTCGTTGCTTTCTTATAGCTCATCTTGCGCTCCTTATATCATCATTTCACCTTGGAACAGCAAGGGCTATCTGTATATTCAATATTGATTGACCGTTGCGATAGCCTTGCCTACGCAGCCACAAAAATAGGATCAAACATAATTTCCCGACCTCCTTATCTTTTCTCTAAATCGGATGAGGATAAACAACATAATTTTAGCATCATGAGACTCAAAAGAAAACCTTATCTCTATTTATGAAAAGAATATGAGAAAAAAAGCCCCACCACTGCCAAACATGCATATAGTAACAGTAACGTCTTGCCTGGAGATATTTCATGGTTATCCCCTTAAGTCAAATCAAACCTGGCGAAAAAGTCAAAGTCATCTGGCTGGCCAGTGAAAATCATATGAAACAACGCCTCCTGGATCTGGGATTTGCGCCGGAGGAATCCCTGTCCTGTGTCTTAAAAGCCCCGCATCACGGCATGAGTGCCTATCTGGTTCGCAACGCAGTGATTGCCCTGCGGGAGGAAAATGCCACAGAAATCTTTGTCGAGTTAAATTAATGTGCTGTTAATACGGAAAAACGGGCCCCACGCCATCATAGAGCGTGTGGCCCGAACCCTGCCTGTGCATTCTCATCTTGCTTAGTATTCGTCTTCTTCCTCAAAGATAATTCCCGAAGCCGCACAACTTGCTACTGTCGCCACCGAAACCACAACAGCAAATAAAATAATCAAAGCAAGACCGCCAGCAAACATATACTCCATTCTACCGCCTCCTGTCATTCCTTCCGGAATGGTTTTAAAACTAACTGTTTTTCAGTATAGCATAAACTCTCCTGCTTTTCAACGGTGTTCTATCGGTTTAATCTGACCTTGACAAAAAAATCAAAAACTTTTATGATGTATTTAAAATTATTGAGCGTCAGCAGCGGCTTGGAGATTATTATGAGAAAAAAAAATTTGTTTATCCTATTCCTTTGGTTGTCAGGCATTGTAGCCGGAATGCAATTTGCCAAGTTTTCATCAACTATTGGACTTATTCAAACAGAAGTGGGTATTGACCCATTATACAGTGGCTGGCTACTCTCTTCGCTGGGCATCATAGGTATCATCTTTGGAGTGACCTCCGGGGTCATTGTCAGTAGGTTTTCACCTTTAAAAATGGTTGTTGCATTTTTGTGGTGGGCGGCGGTTTCCTCACTTTTGCAAGCATTGTTTTCACAGCCGGAGGTCATGTTGACTGTGCGGATATTTGAAGGCTTCTCACAGCTCATTTTGGTTTCCGCTGCTCCGACGGCATTATTGAAGGCTACTCCTAAGCGGTATCAAACCTTGGTCATGACATTCTGGGGGACTTTTTTCGGTGTAGCCTTCCTGGTCATGAATATACTTCAGGAACCGATCATTCAACGAGGTGGCTGGAAAGCCATATTTTATAGTCATGCTCTTTTTTCAGCAGGAGTTGCGCTGGTACTTTCGCTTTTTTTGAGAACAACTTCAACGTCAGAAGAAGCCGATCAACCCTCGCAGGCTAATAATGAACTTTCCTTTATCAGTCAGCATAAAGCAGCTTACAAGGAGACGGGAAGTCTCTTGCCCGGACTCCTATTTGGCTGTCACACCATGATGTACCTTGTGTTCTTGACCTATCTGCCGCTGTGGTTCAATCAAAATTATCCGGAAGAACTTTTGAAAAGCAGTTTTCTCCTGATTTCCATGCCATTGTTTTCTTTGGTGGGCACATTTTTATGCGGCGTTATTCTAAACAAAGTTCAAAGATCACCGTTAATTTTGATTCAATACACTTTTTGCACTATGATTGGTCTTTGTGTGCTTATTATTTTTAGTAGTGGAGCCATTTTCTTCCTGGCTGCAGCTTCAGCTATCTTAACGTGTGCCGGAGTTTTACAGGGAGCCATATATGCAACAATCCCTTACTTAAGTGATGATTCAACCATACATGCCTATGCCAATGGTACCATTACACAAATGGGTAACATAGGCACCACTGTAGGGGCTCCGGTATTCAGCACGCTTTTGATTTATTGCGGTTGGAATGTAGCCTTTGCATTCCCGATGGTCAGTAGTCTTGCAGGAATTTTGCTAATTTTAGCTTTTAGGAGAAAATTCAATGCCAGGAACCTCCGCTGACTGCTTCTGATAGTTTTTTGTCTATCAAGATTTTCCAGGCCCCTTCATCATTCTTCATTTTCACTTCAACATCTAAAGATAGTTGATTGTTCGGCGTGTTTTGGACAGCTGCAATCAAAGGATTTTCAGCATCCAGATATTTCATCATATCGTAGTATACATGTTTCATGTCCTTGTTGGAAATTGTAACATTAATTATTACGTTGTCACCCTCTGTGCGGCTATCAGCAACCACATAAGACATCTGCTCCATAACTGCCAGTATATACTCCTTTCCCTCTCCATCAAGATCCGAACCAAACCAACTGTTTGTTCCAGGGTATATTGCATATTTGTTAAATATTCTCCCATCAGCTTCTTTTAATGCTGTGAATGCTGTCTCAAAAGCGCCTATCGGGGTCGTATCAGTAGATGCTTTACTGCTGATTGTTCTTGCAGAACAGGCCATTATCAATATACTAATTACAGATATCACTAATATACTAACTTTCTTCATAGTTGTTACCATTCCTTTCGCTTTGCTCCAGTCAATCGCCTGTCCCGGAATCCCCTCTAACGTTTCTATTCATATTGCTTTATATCAGAATTACTCTCCATCAATATTATTTCCAGTTATATATTTTATGTATGAATTGTATCATCTACTTATAACCAAATCAGCAACCTTGGAATAATCACGCCTTTGCTTGTTACTTTCACCTTTTGAATATTGCTTGATTCATATTCCTCCGGTATGGATGCAAATGCGGACAAGGGCTTAAGTAGTACAACATTAATATTATTTTCCAATCCAAGTGTCGAAAGCGGATTACGGATGAATTGTTAGACTATTGGCTAAACACACATTGACCCATTCAGTAGAATTATGATATGTATAGTAAAATTTTCAACGTGAATACCTTATCCGTTGTGCTAACTTCTGCAGCACCATCATATTTTTCCACATATCTAAAAATTACATTTAAACCGCGACCATGATTCTTCTTATTTTTTTTCTTCGTCAAAATTTCACCACTAGAACTCTTTATAATTATTCCGTCATACGGATTTGAGACTATCATTTTCACTATCGCACGGCTATAAGTTATCGATAAGTTTACTTTGCGTTCTTCAATAGGCAGGTTTTTGGTGGCTTCAATGGCATTCTCAATGGCATTTCCCAAAATATGAATGATATCTCTTCCATCCACGCCCATGTTGCACGGTACCATTAAACTAACCGAGAAATCAATTTTATACAGTTCGGCAATGTCTTTCCAGTAGTTAATCACTTCATCCATAACCATATTACCCGACTGTATGCTTTTATCAGTTTGCACCTTATCATAAGATAAATAAGCATCTACAATATCAACAATCCGAGAAAACTCTTTATTAGTTGCAAAAGCCCTAATTGACAACAATTCATGCTTCGTGTCATGTTTTAGGTCCCGCAGCGCTTCCAATAACTCTGAGTGTTCTTTGTATCTAGATTCCATATAACTGATATGCTGCTCATATAGCCCATTACTTTTTTTTAATTCAAAGCGTTCTGCTAAACGAATATAATAACTAAACGTACCAATGTTCAGCATCAAAATAATGCACACAGACATAATTGCCCACAGGACAGCTCTCCTTTGCGTTAAATGGCCTAGCGTAATTCTAAACAAACTATCCACAACAACCAAGCTTCCAATTGGTATTAGAAAAACTATTATCTTATCATATAAAGGTAATTCATAAGTATGCTTGAACCTGCTAAAAAATCTTCTAATTGCCATAATAACAGCAGCAAAGAGGACTAAAGATACTATCGTTCCCAAAAGCCTGACCTGATAAAATAATTCTGGAACTTTGATTTCAGAGAATAGCATTTCGCAAAATACTTCTATGATCATCCATGTCGTGTAAAACAAAACTGAAAATATCAATTTTTCAAACGCTTCCCCCTGATAACTAATAATTGACATCAGAAAAACCAGAATTATATTCATAGCAATATTAGCTGCTAACGGCTCTCCCTGAAAATGCCAACTCACATATACTATCCATACAAAACTCTGATAATAAAACCACTTTTCTTTTTTCCAAAATGTACCCATATAATAATTGAAAAGCGGAATGGCCAATAAAGACAATAAAAACATGATAAATTCAAATACCTTAACTGTCATAAGCATAATTAAAGAACTTTCCTTTACTAAAAAGTAACCTCATCAATATCAATAAATTTTTGACGAATATGCTTTCGTCGATCTTCGCTGATCGGCAATTTGGTATTATCAGTCAGCACGATACTGTCGTACGCAACTTCCTTTACATACAAATAGCTTACTAAATATGATTGATGTATACGCAAAAAGTGAATTTTACTATTTTTTAATTCTTCCTCTAATTCATTAAGTTTGCCATACATCTCTTCAGCTCCGTTTTCTGAAACAATTGTTACCTTTCGCTTATTGCTTTCGAAATATATGATCTTTTTAAGCAGTATACGACGATGCATCTTATCAAACTGATAATGGAAAAAGGTATCATAACGTTGGATTTCGCGTATCGCTGCTATCGTAGCCTCTCTGAATTTTCCCATACAGATCGGCTTTACAACAAAGCGAAAAGGACGTAACTCAAATGTCTCAATAGCATATGCTTCATAACTTGAAACATAAATAATTAACACCGTCTGATCAACTTGGCGTAAACGTCTTGCCGCATCAATACCATTTTCTTCTTTCATTTCAATATCCAGATATATGATGTCATATCGCTCTCCATCTACTATATCATCAGCCAGATTCTTGCCGTTCCAATACACATCAACGTCCACATCGATACCTTGCTCTCGACTTATCATATACACTATTTCTTCAATATGAACAGTTAGTTCTTTGTCATCATCACATATTGCAACATTAAACATATCTATTCCTCCAAACGCGTACAAATTTATCATAGCACGAAAACGGTTTTACGTACACACAAAATCGGAATTTGTGGCTTGTTTAATCTGCCTGCAAAGGTGGATTAGAGTGAGAAACCTAAAGCCAATTCACTTAACCCTGCGAGCGCATTTGAAAATGCGCCAAAAAGCAAGATTTCGTTCACTGCCATAAGCGTGACAAAATCTTGCTTTTCCATTACCGCAATCTATCCCTTCCTGCTATGTGTCCGCCAATACTGCAGCGTTTCATAAACCTCTTCCACCTGAATCGGCTTCGTCAAATGCGCATCCATACCGCTCTCTTTACTCTCCCTGCGATGTTCCTCCGAGGAATGTGCCGTCATCGCAAGAATCGGCATCTGGTCAAATTTACTGTTTTCTCTGATCTTCACTGTCGCTGTCAGTCCATCCATCTCCGGCATCTGAATATCCATCAGTACCAGGTCAAACATCTCTTTTTCCAATACCTCCAGCGCCTCAAGTCCGTTGTCTTTCGTGGTTACATTTATCCCTGTCTTCGTCAGGATTTCGGTAATAATAATCTGGTTGATCAGGTTATCTTCCACCACCAATACATGCATCCCCTCTAAGTCTTTATATTGTTCACTCGCCGGCAGGCTCTTCTCTGCCGTCTCTTTTTGGGGCAAATCAAACATAAAGGTCATGATAAAAATACTGCCCCGGTCTGCGGCTGCTTGATATTCTATCGTCCCGCCCATCAACTGAACAAGACCTTTGCTGACGGCCAGCCCCATCCCCAGCCCTTTCTGCTTTCGGCTGTAAGAAGTATCCATCGGGGTAAGAGGTCTGAACAAATCGCCCTGACGTTCTTCACTGATACCGATTCCCGTATCACGCACCTCGACCACAAGCCTCACCTTTCCGGCGGTGTGATCCACGTTGCTGTTGGTATGGATGGATACCGCACCCTCCTCTGTAAATTTTATGGCATTGGACGTGATATTGAACAGTATCTGCTCAAACCGTACTACATCTCCAATCACCTCTTCCGGCATATCTGCATCCATCTCCACAGTCAGGGACAGATTTTTTTCTTCCGCCTTTCCCGCCAGCAGGCCGGTAACACTTGCCAATACCTTTTTAACTGAAAATGGTCTGGCTTCAAGCTCAATATCACCGGATTCAATCCTGGAAAAATCAAGGATACTATCAATCTGGGCATTTAACAGCTGGACTGAAAGAACGCCCTTTTCCACCAGTTGTTTTGCCTCATCCTTTACCTCCATCTCTGAAGCAGCTCTCGCCATCGCCATAATGGCATTGAGCGGAGTACGTATCTCATGGCTGACGGAAGCCAGAAACTCATTTTTGATCCGTACATTCTCTTCCGCCATGTCTCGTGCGCTCTGAAGCTCCACCATTGCCGCCTTCTGTCCTCTCAAGTCATGGACATAGCCTGCCATACTATAATCCTCGCCTGTAGGTACACGAACCAGCGTGACCTCGGCGGGAATTACTTCTCCCTTTTTATTTACATACTCCCACTCAAGCTTCTTGGTTCCCTTTACAAAAGCATCCAAAAGAATGGGACGAAACACATCCGGTACCATCTGATCAAACGATTCCAGAAATTCCTCTTTATTTTCAAAGCCAAACATTCTTATCGCTTCTTCATTACAATCAATCAAATCCCCATTTTCATTCCAGAAAATGCAGGACAGCGGCATCGCATCCACAATGATACGTGTCCGTTCTTCCGCCGCCTCCAGCCGCTGATGCGTGATAATAGATGCCAGCAGGGAACTGATCGCCTGCACTGTCTCCAAATCACTGATTCCAAGGCGGGACAAAAACGGTGTCTGCTCTGTCACACGGCCGGTGATCAGAAGCGCAACAACATTATTTTGGATGATAACCGGTGCCGAAATAAAGTATGGCAGCTTTAAGGTCTTTCGAATACTGGCCAAACGCTCCTCACTGTCCACTGCCGTCACGATAACCGGGGTTTTGCTGTTTTGCAGCTCTGCCGCCAAATAAATCGGCTGGCTTAAAATCTCTATTTTATCATCAATGGAATAGCCCTGAAGAACACTGGCGCGAAAGCTGCCGTCCTCTTTTGGTATCAGGACAACGGTTCTCTGCATATTCAAAGCAGCATTAATACGTTTAGCCGCCTGCGTAAATGCATTTTCATTGCTTCCTGATTGATTAAGGGAAACCGACAGCTCCGCCAACAGACTAAATCCACGTCGCTTTTGTTCCAGCTCATGCCGGATGGCGATGGACTGCACATCCAATTTCAAAATTTTAGCTGCATTTTGTTCACACAACCGTACCAATGCTTCTGCCGGAACATCATCCGTATCATCTTTTGTTATTTTATCTTCCCAGACCGTCTTTGGCACAGTGGTTTTTGTCTCTTTTTTCGTCTCGCTGCCGGCCTGTGAAAACAGGCAGAATACACCGGTCCAGTCCAAGCCCCTTGGCTGCCCACCGATCGGCGCTATTTCAACTCCGGTATACAGACCGAGTACCGGAACCCGTCCGTTCACTGTTTCCTGAATCACCAAAGCATCTTCAATATCAACACCCCCATATCCGGCGCAACGTCCGGCACAGTCAATATACAGTGCAAATATGGGTTCACGTCCGTCCAACTGTTCAAACAGAGACTCTACCTTTGGCTTCATATAATCCAAATCCAGAGAACGGAACATCAACTGGAATTTTGTTTCTTCCACCATGTCCGGTTCAAACATGACAATACCGTCCCGCTCCTTATCGATTGCCAGACACAACCGGCTTGCATAATTGTTTTCATCATACTCATCCCATGTTCCTCCGTGATTAATCCCGAACAGAAGAAAAAACGGATATTCTTCCGGCTTGATTGCTGATTGAAGTACTTCATCAATAAACGGGATCGCCGGTTTATTGTTGATCTCCAGGATGACCGGCCCCTCTGATTTAGTAACCGTGTAGTAGGTGGAGGCAGGGCGGCATCCGTGCATAATCACACTGTCTATGCGGATATCATCAGAAAACGCCAGTGCCAATGCCTGATGCTGGGTGATTTTGTCGCCCATGTACTGTCCGATAGGAGTACATACATGATCTCCCTGCACACCGGCACCTGTAAGCGCCGGCAGGAAACCAAGACCATTCTTCATACCTTCCAGCAGCCAGGTTGCCATTAAAAGCCGAACACCTTCTTTTGTCCGGTCAATCGCATCGTAAAATAACACAACCGAGGAATCCGGGGTAACCTGGTGAGCGTTTAACTGTCCACCAAGTCTTTTGCCGGTTTCAAATTCACTCTCCAGCAGACCGCCTTCAATAAACGCACTGCATTCCGCCCCTTCGAGCCATATACAGGCAATACCTGCCTGATTTCCGCCATAGCCAAACGCTTCGTTCGTAATAATGCCAACCGCTCCGCCGCCATAGACCGGTGCATTGCCCACAACCGAAATAACCGCCTCCCGCAGCTGCTCCTGGTTGTGCGTTGCCGTACAAAACAACAATACCAGATCACAGACATCAGACCGCCCTGCATTTGCAAGAGCATGTTCGGCTGCCTGTCTGCCCGCAATGGCGCTGTCCGGGTTATCACAATATCCTACTCCTACTTTCATTGCACTCTCCTTTTATGTCTCATACTATTCCCGACTGCCAATTCTCCATCTGCGCATTTACCGAATCTTCACAGGCACGCATGGCAAGGATGGTTTTATCCATCAGCTCATCCAGACTCCAGCCAAGCCCATCCGCTCCCTGTCTGATAATATCACGGGAACAACCGGCAGCAAACCTTTTATCTTTGAATTTTTTCTTCAAACTGGACAACTCCAAATCCTGCGTGCTCTTAGACGGACGCATTCTGACCGCCGCGCCAATCAACCCGGTCAATTCGTCAGCCGCAAACAAGACCTTTTCCATCTGATGCTCCGGCTTCTGTTCTGCCACGATTCCATAACCGTGAGAACAAATAGAGTAAATCATATCTTCCCCGACACCGCCGGCACGTAAAAGCTCCGGTGCCTTGACGCAATGCTCTTCCGGGTATAACTCAAAGTCAATATCATGCAGCAAGCCGGTAATACCCCAGTACCCCTCGTCTTCTCCATATCCCAGCTCATTGGCATACCAACGCATAATGCCTTCTACGGTTAAGGCATGCAGAATGTGAAATGGCTCCTTGTTATATTCCTTCAGCAATTCCAATGCCTGCGCTCTGCTAATCTGACTCTTCATCTTTCTATATCCTCCTGCTTTTTCTTTAAAATATATTACACTTTTCCACTTATTCGTTCTTCCTGTGCTCCCAATCATATGATACTCTGCTTGCAAGATAAATCGGAACCGTAACCGTCCGTTCTGCAATCCCGCCATAAGTATCACCTTTCAAGAAATAGACAGCTTCAACCTTTCCATCTTTTGTTAATTGCTGAGCTGTCCGCCCTGCTGCTCTTCCCGCCTTGACCTCAACTCCATAATTTTTATAATTTTCGCGGTTGTTCACTAAGAAATCAATTTCACCTTCTTTATATGTCCCAAACATCGGAGCTATGCCTGCAATTTCCATAGCCTTTGTCCGTTTCAGCAAATCAATATAAACAAAGTTCTCACTCACGAGCCCCCTGATCGCAGCCAGATCCGCTCCCGCTTTATCAAGGAAATATTGACATACCCCCAGGTCTAAAAAATAAAATCTGCTATTCATAGATACGGTAATTGGATTACAATCATTGGCCTGTCCACAAAAACCAATGATATGTGACCGGTAAAGCCATGCAATCACATGATTGATACTTTTCTTCGTGATACGGTTGCTTTCCTTTTTATATATAACACTGGACAATTCTGTTATCAAATCAGAAGAACCCTTTTTCTCCTTCAACATACTTTGGGCAATTGCCGGGAGTATCTGCTCAAACAGGTTTACCTCAAGAATATCTTTAAAATACCGCTGTGACTCTTCAATGAAAATTTGAATAATATACAGCACTTCCTCTTTGCATGCCCGGATATCTTGTGTCTCCAGATATGTCTTCACTGCCGCCGGATATCCACCTGTCCGGCAATAAATTTCATAGTAGGATTTTAGTTCATCGTACTTTTCGTGTTGGCTCTCTCCGTATAATCCCACCTCATCAAATAAGGTTCGTTTATCAAAGGCATCCAGAAATTCCTCAAAAGACAATGTATATAAAGTAAGTCCATTGGTATCGCCCGCCGGAAGAAAATATTCCTTCTCCAGAGTTTTCCCCAGATAACTTCCCGTCACAATAAAATGACATTCAAACTCCCTTGCAAACTGACGGATCAGAGAGTATACCTGTGCTGATTCCTGAATTTCATCAATCACGATAACGGTATCTTTATCATCAACAAAAGAGGAATCAAACAAAACAAAGGCATCATGTAACGGTCTTTCTTTTCTTGGCTGTCCCGGCTCCCACTCTGTTGCCTTTTCCAAACAGGCAAGATATTCTTTTCCTGATGTCTGCATCATGTTGATATAAAAATATCTTTTGTAATTTTCTTTGGCAAATTTATCAAGAATAAATGTCTTTCCAGTTTGACGGGCCCCTTCCAGTTCCAACACTTTTCCGCTGTCATTTTTCTTCCAATTGATCAATTTCTGGTAAATATCTCTTTTTAGTTCCATCCAGATCACCATCCCTCACTGACAATATCCCTATTATATCATTGCCCAGCGCAAAAAAAAAGCTTTTCAGGCTTTGATTTTCGTTGACTTTTTCGTTGACAGCACTAAAAAGCTTCTCCCCTCGGCTCGAATGGTCGGGGGAAGAAGCTTATTAACTGCAATTTCTGAAGCAGTTGGTATTAACTGCCGACTTCCTTCTCTTCCTGTGCAACAATCTCCATAACCCGCTCCATGCGCTCCTGCATAAGCTCATGCCAGATGGATGGATCGAGGTATGGGTTGAAATTCTCGGTGACCTGGTCAGCCAGAAGTAAAATCCCAACCTGATTGGTATGCGAAGGCAGACAGATGTCCACATGCATCTTATCCAGCTCACGCAAGCCCTTTATGTATTCGTCTCGCAGAGAAATCGGCAAGCCCGCTTTCTTGAAGTCATTTTTTGTTATGGTGTTCAGCCCTATACCACCGTGAATGCCACAGCGCAGGATTTTACCACTCTTATCGGCTACGTCGAAGAACATCGAGGTACAACCAGGCGTATGACCAGGCGTCGCAACGGTATGGATTGTGATGTTTCCCTGGGTAATCGGCATATCATCCGCGTAAAAACAGTCGGGCGTAAATTCGCCGCAGGTATAGCTGTCTACGGGGTAAATAAGGTCGCGGCGTTTCGTGAGGAACAGCATATCGCGCTCCCCCAAATACAACTTTGCCCCGGTCAGCTCCTTCAATGTACGCGCCGCGCCGATATGGTCGATATGGGCATGGGTCAACAATATCTTTTTGATATCTGTAAGCTCATAACCCAGCTTGCGGACATTTTCTATCATAAGGTATACCGTTTCATGCATTGCCGTATCAATCAGGATCAGGCCATCACCGGTATCAATCAAATAACAGGCCACCCAGTTATTTCCAGATATATAGTAAACGCCCGGTGCCATCTTTAAAGGTGGAAAATATGTTTCCCATGGGCGCCGGCAACAGCGTTCCATTAGTTCCTGCGGCGGCGGACTGGTTTTAGAGGTACTGTTTAAAGGCATAATGTTTCCCTTCTTTGCTAAATTAATTTGCGCCTTGCGCGCTCATTTTCTTTATTCTATTCCATAAAATACGAATGGCCGGAGAAAATATGCTTAAAATACCGAGCAGACAAAGTATGCCTGAGATTGGCCTTGTGAAAAAGGTGGTAACTGTCCCGGTATATTGGAAAGCCTTGAGCATATTCAGCTCCAGAATTGGCTCCAGAATAAACGCGAGAATCAGCGGGGATGTCGGGAGCCCGC
>Ga0153941_1000868_pt1 | contig 12622 bp, 9 predicted proteins | sample TSNJ025MetaG_FD_104733 | JGI IMG/M metagenome (GOLD analysis project Ga0153941, IMG submission 104733) | Attine ant fungus gardens microbial communities from New Jersey, USA - TSNJ025 MetaG | ecosystem: Host-associated > Fungi > Mycelium > Unclassified | place: USA: New Jersey, Brendan T. Byrne...
GACAAGCTAAACTTAAAATGGAATAAATGATTACATAAATCACCAAATTCAGTTATCAGAACCTACCTATGTACATGTGATAAATTGCTGAATTAGAGAAAAAAATCAGAACCTTGGCTCAGTACCTGCAAACCAAGTGGCTCAAAGCTCACTCCTGGGGATGAGTACAAGCAAGAGCCCAGTCACTCTGAGGTAGTCAAGGACCAAGTTCAAGTAACCCAGTGCAAGGCTTAAAGCCAATGTATGAATTGTAATGCAATGCTAGTACTATAACTAGACTATATGAAATACAAGGTTTTCATCTGGGCCTCTGGTCCAACTTGAACCCTTGTAAGGGTAACCAGAGCAGAGTGGACTCCAGGAGAATCCTTAGTAATATTACAGCTTCTAAGTATATTACAACTTACCTCTAGGAGAATCCTTAGAGTTTAGGATAAGACTCCTGGGAGTATACTCTACACTATATATATTACTACAGTTTGTTCATTCCTGATCCTACAGCTCTACTAGTCAGGGTCAGGAGTTGCCAAGTTGAGCTAGAGGTAATTAAATATTACATAGTAATATTTAATTAAGCACAAAGTTGCTCCAGGAGGTTAATCCAGTGTTCCAGAGGTAGTGCTAGTAGGGTCCTCTTACACTCACCCTCTCTTCAAGATTGCTGTATCTCAAAGCAATTGCTCCAGACTTGAAAATTGCATTGAAATCTGCCTAGCAGATGTACCTAGAAGCTGTAGGGTGCTTGTGGTAAAACTCTACCATCAGGTCAGAAGCTGAAATGTTGGAGACTATTTCCCAAGAGTTGTGTTCCTTACTATATCCCTTCTATTTTACCAAGAACTGAAATCTCCTCTAATGCCAGTGACTATTCAGGATCTCTTCCACCTCACTGTCACAAACTTCATTCAGACCATAACTCCAGGAATACTTGACCAATTTCAACAATCTAAATGGCTACCAAAAGCCCTTAAGAAGACCTTTCAAATGGTATCAAAAACATCTCAAAGCAATTAGTATTCACCAAGTTATCAGCAGATCAGTCAGTGATTACCAAGTCACTAGACACTAAATTGCCAATATCTTGGGAACCACTTAATATAATCATTCACTTCAATGACCATTGCGAAGCTCTCTTCAATGTGCTTCTTTTGGTCATAAATAGATCCTGAGGCAATAAGATCCCATGGAGATACAAGGTCCTCAATGTTTGCACATAACACTGATTTTTATCCATAGATTATCATCTGTCCTTGAATAGAACAAAGGACTGCCCTAAGATGGTTAGGTTATCCCTATTTCAAGAACAATAGCACTCCTATATATAGAACAATAGGTAGTGATCATGTAGTAGGCTATTCTAGTGCACAGACCACCACAATCATGTATTTCAGAACTATATATCTGAGGATAAACCTCAGACTTAACAACATCTTTTGCTGCTTGTCTAACTTCGCTTTTTTGAATACTTTGATTATCAAATCAAGCAATCACAAATCAGTAAATGGCCATTTGTGATAGTGTGACAAATTTAGTAAAATAGCACACTTTATAGCAACTATAGAGAAAATGTCAGCAGAGGGACTTGCCAGGTTGTTCAGAGACCACATCTGAAAGCTGCATGGGCTCCAGAAAAGTATTATATTAGATAGAGGAGTACAGTTCGCAGCAGAAATAATGAAGGAGTTGAACGAGCTATTGGGGATCTAGACTAAGTTGTCAATGGCTTACCACCCCTAGATAGATGGACAGACAGAGAGGGTGAATCAGGAATTGGAGCAGTACCTGAGGGTCTTTATTGACTATAGACAAGAGCAATGGCCAGACTGGTTAGGGACAGTTGAATTTGCATATAATAACAAGATACATTTGGTTACAAAAGTGTCACCATTCAAAGCTAATTACAGTCAAGATCCAAGAATAGGATTTGAAGGGAGAAGAAAGGGGAAGTATAAAGCAGTAGGAAAGTTTGTAGAAAGAATATAGAAAATTCAAAAGAAAGCAAAGGCAGTCTTGAGAAAAGCTCAAGACAAAATGAAGAAGTTTGCAGACAAAAAACAAAGTAAAGGGGAGGAATATAAAGTAGAGGACTTAGTATTGCTAAGCACCAAAGATCTTAAGTAGCAGATAAAAGAAAGACAATCAGAGAAATTAATGGAACACTTTGTGGGACCTTACAGAATAAAAGGAATTATCTTGAGTAATGTAGTAGAATTGGAATTGCCTAGTTCTATTAGAATACACCCTATAGTTAACATAAGTCGAGTACATCTGTATAAGCTACAAGTAGAGAGGCAGAAAAAGGTACCACCAAAACTAGTTATCATCAAAGGGGAGAAAGAATTCAAAGTAGAAAAAAATACTAAACAAAAGGATAGTAAGAGGAAAGAAGAAGTTCTTAGTATGATGGAAGAGATATACAGTAGAAGAAGATACATGGGAAAGTAGAGAGAATTTGGAGAACACAAAAGAGTTGGTAGAAGAGTTTGAGAAAGAGTATGGCAAAGAGACCAAAGAAGTACAGTGGCAGGAAGAAGAAGAGGACAAAAAGGTATTCTCAAGAGAACTACCAGAGAGGTTTACAGCTAAAATACTGTAGGAATAGTCTAACAAGGAGTATGAGAGACAAAGGGAGAAAAGATGGGAGGAAAACTAGAAATGATGGAAAAATTCCTTGGGACAAGGAAACTTGAAGAGAGGACCATGTTATGAGATAGTTCTCAGAAAAGAAACTATTTCCCATGCATTTCTCAGCTTAGTGAATAATATTCAGGAGTATAATGCAAGAGGAATATAAATAGCATGAGAAGGCTTATGTAAGATATATACAGTTATTAGTAAGGGTCATGTGATCATGGGAGATAGGTGCACAGACCAACAGACATTTGTATAAGTAGTTGTACAATCCAACAGAGAACTCTATTAAGTTCTTCCTAAATGACCACCCTAGTTGAGCCCTAAACCTTCATGACTTTGTGCTAACAGGAAGAGTCCATGGCAGTTTTCCCTGTCTTAAGGACAGGGAGATGTGTCTATTATTCACTTATATCTTTTCTACTGTTTCTATAGTGAGTACATATATTTTCTGTATTTTTATGTATTTTATTCCATTTCTTTTCTCATACTAACTATTATTGCATACAGGTGGATCATTACCACCACCTTACTATTCTATCTGTATACAAGCTGGAGAACACATTCAATATGTATCCTTATATTATCTTCCATTCCTACAGTGAATATACATTTTGATTAGTTTTATTTCTATTTTTTTGTCTAATACTTACTACTATTGCATGTAGGTTGATTGTTGTACTGCCACCTCATGCCTATATTTTTCCACAAGTAGGAGAACATATCTGTGATATGTTTCCACTTTCTCCACTACTTTTATAGTGAGTATATATATATTTTTTTAATTTTTCTTCTATTTTTCCTCTCATTTTAACTATGTTATATACAGGTGGATCATCATGCCACCACCTCACCATTCTATCTGTATACAAGCTGGAGAACACATTCAATGTGTATTCCCATATCATCCTCCATTTCTACAGTGAGTGTGCATTTTTATCAGTTTTATTTCTATTTTTTTGTCTAATACTCACTACTATTACATGCAAGTTGATCATTATGCCACCACCTTACCATTCTGTTTGTATATGAGGAGGAGGATGTGTATGTCTACATCTCAGAAACATATAAAGCATATTTCCCAGCTGTCTGCATTATTTCAAATGTGAGTATGCATTTTTCATTATTTATTTTGCATTTTTTTATAATTACTGACTTTTTCTGTTACACAGGTCTTTTGTTATATTGCTCTCTCTTTTTGCCTTGTCCACCTCTTTCTAGGACATGTCTAGCATGTGTCCTATACAAGCTAAGTCATTTTTATCTATTGTTATTTATTTGTCACTTAGCATATCTAGGTTATATACTGGATATTTTTTTGTGTATTCTTTCCATCTATTCTCTTTTGCTCTTTTCCAGGATGAGCTCCCTGACAAAGAGCAAAAAAGACTTTGTAGTGTAGAAAAATAGATAGTATAACAATTTAACTTGTATTTTTTTATTTGTATAATGAAAAAATAAGGGGAAACTCTGTTATTTTAATTTGAAGTCATATGACATAAATGCCTTATGCTCACACTAAATTAAGATTAACTACTTACACTCAATTTCTTATATTATTCAAGCCTATTCCTTTACTACTTTGTCTATGTCTAAAGACTAATTCCAACAAGTCTATATATTATAATAATTCGCTTTTAAAAAGATCTCAGTATTATAAGAAAGAACTCAACAATATATTCTAGTTTACTCTTCACAAGAACTAGCAGATATATATATATGAACTGAACATGATTTTACTTTAAAGCTTCTATTATAATCTCATTCAATACTATTTCTTAATGGAATTGTCAGCTTTTGTAAAGTTAACAAAGTAATTATCATAAGCTTTGCTTTTACTAGAATTGTTAAGTTGACTCTCTACTTGACTGAAGTAATCAAAATCATTTAAATAGAGTGTAAGATTATTCTACTTCACTAAACAGCTTGGTAGTAAAATATCTAATAAAATAACCAAGTAGAAAAGAAAAAACTACAAAGTGTTGTAAAGTTACTGAGGTGACTGTAACAAGCTGCTAGTAATATTGTCAACTTACTTCTACTATGTTGAAGTCATCAAACTCATTTAATAGAGTATAAGCCTATTTTACTTTACTAGATAGCCTAGTAGTAAAATATCTAGTGAAATAACCAAGCAAAATTCAAGAACCTGCCAGGTACAGTAAAATTGCTGAAGTGACTGTGACATATTTTAGTGAGATGGTCAACTCAATTCTAGAAATAAATTTTATTTGGATAGGTTGTAAGGCCATTTAATGTTACCAAACAGTCTGGAAATCCAAAATCTAGTGAAATAGTCTAGTAAAAGACAAGAAACTAGAAAGCATAGTAAAGTTGCTAAAGTAACTATAATATGTTTTTGGTGAGGTAGTCAACTCACTTCTGATACCCTTAGGAGATAAATTTTATGAGAATAGAGCATAAGGCTACTTAACATTACCAAACAGTCTAGAAGCCCAAAACCTAGTAAAATAGCCTAGTAGAAGTCAAGAAACTACAAAGTGTAGTAAAGTTGCCAGAGTGACTGTGACATGTTTTTGGTAAGGTAATCAACTCATTTCTACTACTTTTAGAAGATAAATTTCATTTGGATAGATTGTAAGCCTACTTAACATTACCAAACAGTCTAAAATATGAAAAACTAGTAGAGAAGCCCAGTTGAAGTCAAGAAACTGCAAAGTATAGTAAAGTTGCTGGTATAACAGTAACATATTTTTGGTGAAATAATCAACTTACTTCTAAAATTTTTTTATTAAAATAGGCTCTAAGGCTATCCAAGACCACTAGAAAGTCTAGGAACCAAAAATATAGTAGAGTAATCCAGTAAAAGTCAAAAAACCAGAAAGTGCAGTAAAGTTGCTAGTGTAACAGTAATATATTTCTAGTGAGATGATCAACTCACTTGTGAAAATGATTTTCATTTGAATAGATTGTAAAGCTATTCAAGACTACCAGAGAGCCTAGAAACCAAAAATCTAGTAAAGTAGTCTAGTAGAAGTCAAGAAACCAGAAAGTGTAGTAAAGTTGCTGGTGCGATAGTAACATATCTCTAGTAAGATGGTCAACCTACTTTTGTAAATAAATTTTATTTAAATAGGTTCTAAGGCTATCCAAGACTACCAGAGAGCCTAGGAACCAAAAATCTAGTAGAGTAACCCAGTGGAAATCTGTTACTGATAGACAGTGAATGTCCTTAGTGATCACCCTAGGTGGATGTTCAAGAAGAACTCGATAGGGTTCTTCATTAGATTGGACTACTACTTATACTACTTTACAGTGGCTGTGCTACTATTAGCTCATGATCACATGTCCTTCCAGAATGTTCTATGATCACCTCACCTTGTCATGTGATCTGATTACCTAAGTTTCCATGCTATTTATATCTTGACCCCATTGTATAATTTGAGGTTTTAGATTGAGTGTTCAACTGCACAGGAAACTATTTCCATTTTTGGGGCTCTCATAACAAAATCAAGAAACCAAAAAGCATAGTAAAGTTGCTAGTATGACAGTGACATATCTCTGGTAAGATGACCAACTCACTTGTGAAAATAATTTTCATTTAAATAGGTTCTAAGGCCATTCAAGACTACTAGGAAGTCTAGGAACCAAAAATCTAGTAGAGTAATCCAGTAAAAGTCAAAAAACCAGAAAGTGCAGTAAAGTTACTGGTGTGACAGTGACATGTTTCTGGTGAGGTGGTTAACTCATTTCTACTACCTTTAGAAAATAAATTTCATTTGGATAGATTATAAGTTTACTCAACATTATTAAACAGTTTAGGAACCAAAAATCTAGTGGAGTAATCTAGTGAAAGTCAAGAAACCAGAAAGTACAGTAGAATTGTTGCAGTGGCTATGATGAGTCTCTACTCAAATTATTAACTGTATTACAGAACTAAGTTATATAATTTATTTTTCACTAGCTTTTTGGTACTGTAGTCTAGTTGAATGATTACTGAGCTAGTGATTACAGCTTGTTAGTGAATAAACTTAGCTATTTTATGAGTTTAATTGACTAGTCAATCTGTTTGTCACTTAGAATTATCACTAATTACTATTATCAATTACTATTACTGAGTTAGCATAGCAAAATAACAGGTAGTAGCCAAGTAGCAGTAATATACAGTCAAGTTGCAGTAATATACAGTAAAGTTATTATAAACATTGCCAAACAGTACAGTAAATTTGTGATCAAGCATGGTAACAAAAGTGGTAATATGCAGTAGAGTGTGCTGTAAATTCCCTAGGCCCATCAGCTATACCCTGGAGAATGTTTACATGTGACATTTTGCTCAGAGCAGAGTTCATAGAGGGTTGGCTGAGGGCAGAGGAGGGTGTCCAGTAAGAGACTGTCCACTATGTTCTTCTAAGGCTCTGTTTAGGAAATCCTAAACTGCTGTAAGGGTGACTGGAAAAGAGTGGACTCTAGGAGAATCCTTAGTAATATTATAGCTCCTAAGTGTGTTATAACTTACCTCCAGAAGAATCCTTAGAGTTTAGAATAAGGCTCCTAGGAGCATATTCTACAATATATATACTACTACAGTTATGTGTCCCTGATTCTATGGTCCTATCTGGCAGGGTCAGGAGTTGCTAAGTTGAGCTAAGGCAATTGAATATTACATAGTAATATTTAATTAGATACAGGATCACTGTTACAAACTTCATTTGGACCATAACTCCAGAAATACTTGACCAATTTCAATGATCTAAATGGCTACCAAAAGCCCTTAAGAAGACCTTTCAAACAGTACCAAAAACATCTCAAAGCAATCAGTATTCACTGAGTTATCAGCAGATCAGTCAGTGATCACCAAGTTACTAGATACTAAATCACTGATATCTCGGGAACCACTTAACATAATCATTTGCTTCAATAACTATTGTGAAGCTCTCTTCAATGCGCTTCTTTTGGCCATAAGTAGATCCTGAGGCAATAAGATCCCATGGAGATACAAGGTCCTCAATGTTTGTACATAATACTGATCTTTACTTATAGATTATCATCTGTTCTTGAATAGAACAAAGGACTGCCCTAAGATGGTTAGGTTATCTCTATTTCAAGAACAATAGCACTCCTATATGTAAAACAATAGATAGTGATCATATGATAGGCTATTCTGGTGCACAGACCACTACAATCATATATTTAAGGACTGTATGTCTGAGGATAAACCTCAGACTTAACAATATCTTTTGCTGCTTGTCTAACTTCACTTTTTTGAACACTTTGATTATCAAATCAAGCAATCACAAATCAGTAAGTGGCTATTTGTGATAATTACTATGGGAGATTGGTCTAATGTTCTAGGTATAGCATTGGTAGGGTCCTCTTATAACCCTCTACTAATTCTGAGTCCAGTTGACATTATATTGTCTGGTAGATTGCTATACTCCCTGCCTCCAATAGTCTATGCAATAGTATATAGTATTATTTGTCAGGTTACTGCGCTCTCTTTCTTCAACAGTTTTAGTATTGTCTATAGTGTACTATACTTCCTTCCTCCAATAGTTTGTCTATAATGTATACAATAAGTAGGTTGTCTGCAGTATATTATACTCCTTTCCTCCAATAGTTTGTAGTTTATTATACTTCCTTCCTTCAATAACTGCTAGTAGTCTTATCTCCAGTCCACTATGCTATTTTTCTCCAACAGTTTGTAGTTTGCTATACTTCCTTCCTCCAACAGTATACAGTAGTCTTTTCTATAGTGTACTATACTCCCTAATTTTCTGCAGTTTTTTTTCTATTTTTAATAAGTTGACTTGAATTTTTGAGTGAAAAGAGTGTGCTGAAAAAAACTTTGGAACAGGTGCAGTTTCTTCTAATTTTATTTTATTTTATTTTATTTTTCTGCAGTTTTTTCTAATTTTTAATGAATTTATTTGAATTTTGTGGAATTTTGTAGAATTAAAGTGTATTGTGAGTGTGATGTTACAGTAACTGCTTAGTCAGTCTTTACAAGAGTGTAGGAGATGGGAAAAGTTTTGAAACTCAGCAGTTATGCAATTTATCAAAATCCTTATCATTCTCATCAATTCCCACCTATTCTTGCATACTAATAGATAAGGTTTTTATTTGGGCCTTCAGCCCAACTTGAACCCTCTACTAATTCTGAGTGGAGTTAATACTGTGATCCTCTACTAATTCTGAATAGTTAAGTATATATTGAAGTCAGTCTGCTATGCTCTCTTCTTTAACTTCCTGTGTACTCTGTAATCTAATATTATAGTAGAAATCAATCTCAAGTTCATTGTCCATATATATACAATCTATAATCTAATACTATTGAATACCTCTTTATATACTACATTAAGTGTCCTTCTGCTCTCCTGGCTCTGTTCTGGAAGAAGTACTAAAATGTTCAATGCTGAGGTACATCTTAAAAATGCTACATAAAGTTATCTATATGAGAACACTGATGTCTGCAAATTAATCCCTACATACTCCACTGACTGTCCTTGAGACTTGTTGATAGTCATAGCAAAGGCCAGCCTGACTGGGAATTGAAGTCTCTTGAGTGGCACAGGTAATATGTTTGCATTAGATAATAATCTGATTCTTGGAATCAACACAACCTTTCTTCTAAACCTTCTATTCTTGCTGATAATCCTGTACTGGAGTACTTTTCTTCTCACATTCAACACCACTATTCTTGTCCTATTGCAAAGTCCTTCTCCTGGATCCAAGTTCCTCAGTAAGATAACTGGACAGCTAACCTTAAGACAAAGTAAAGCAGGAGGCAATCTACTACTATTAAGTTGTTGAAGAAATTCTGCAGAATAGGCATGGTGTATTCCATCTTCCTTAGACACAGAGTCCACACTTCTTAGCATATAGACCTCTGTATTTGGTACTGGATTGAACTGTTAGAGAATAGCTTCATTAATATTATGCACCTCATCATTTCTAGGACAGAGAATAATGTGCTCCAAGAAGTATTGGTCATCTTGAACTCTTGGATTGCCAATTTCTAGATAGATCCTGTTGATAAGAGTGTTGAGATTAGTACAAACCATAGACTAAGAAACTTGTATCATCTCATTATCATCCATAGTTGATCCAGCACCAATTTCCAACAACTACTGAGTATGTTGATTGTTAGCTTCAGAGTAGCCCAAGCATATATTGTATCTGAGATATAAGAACTTGATATGTCTCCATAGATTTCCTCTACAAAGAGATGCTGCTACTACTTGTTGGCATATTCCTTTAGGTATCACAGGCAAAGTTTAATGAAAATCCCCTCCAAATACTACTATGATTCCACCAAATGGATAATCATTCTAGATAACATGTCAATTCAACAGCTATTGAGTGCAAGTAATTACTTACTTCAAGCAAGTTTCTTAGACATTGATCAACAACATCAATGTCATACTTGTACTGCATAGGAACTTTATCCCAAATGATAACCTTGGTCTGTTGAATGACTGGAAATATATAACTATTCCATTTCAGTCCAGCCAGAGTCCTCATTAATAGAAAGAGGAATTTTAAAGTGTGAATGAGATATCTTTCCTCCATCCAGCAAAAGAGTAACAATTCCAGATGATGCTATAGACAGTGCCACCTGTCCTCTCCTTCTAATCTTAGTAGTAATAGTATTACAAAGAAAAGTTTTTCTACAACCACCAGCAGCATGAATGAAGAAAAGATAACCTTGGTTGTTGGTGACAGACTTCAGAACAGCATCAAAAGCAGTAGCTTGTTCAGGGTTAAACATTGTCCTCTGCTCATTTACCAAAGTTGCCATTTTATCTATATCATACTGCTCAGCCTGTAAGAGAGAATTGGGTATTCTATGACTCTACTGTTGCTGTGGAAGAGACATAGGTAGAAACTCAGCAAGACTTCTTTATAGGAGAATATATTGCGCAGTATATCACTCAAGATGCTATGCAGCTGGAACTGAGATCTAGAGACAAAGACTGAGTATATTGAGAAGATAAAGAATAGAATGTACATCTGAGATCCAGAGATAAAAACTGAATCTCAGGGATATAGAGTAACTATCTAAATACCAGATTGTAAGTATGCACATATTTGTTATAGAATGTAAAAAACTCTAATGGAGTGAAGTACTTGTAGCTAGGGAAGACCAAAAAAGTATAAGCAGGTGATCGAGAAAATGTTTAGGGGACATAGCAGTTGTTGTAATACTTCCAAACATGGTCTCCTCAACATTCTTCCTATTCCTACCAATATCCTGTTCAGATCCCAAAGGCCATAAACATAAACATCATCCTCTGGTAATCTCCTGGTCAGCTTGATAGTGGCTCATATAATGTAGTTTGTGCTTAACATTATCATACAGTCCAGCTGTAAGGACTTAGACTGAGATGTCTTAGAACTACTCCTAGTCTAAGTTGACAAGGAGAACTTGATAGAGTTCTCATTGATTATGGTACACTACTTATATACCTCCTGTATTTACTTCTATTTATAAACTCCCACACATCTCCTTTTGGTTGTTCTATCTCATGCATCCACCAATTTCCTAATTAAAAAGAAAAGAAAAAGAAAAAGAAAATAAATAATGACTTAGCCATTTTTGGCTGTGTCATGACACCAGCCTTGAATTGATCCCAGAGAACATAAGGCTCAGCCACTTCATCAGTCAGCAAGATCACTACTAATAGCCAACAACATGCTACTCCAGGCTGCATTGCAATTGTTTCCTCTAAGCAAATCCTCCACTCATAATCATCCTCCAGTAATCCTCTTGCTATATATATCTCCTTGAATGTGACAAACACTTGGCCATTCCAGGTCCTCAAATGCTCCCAACTCTTTTCACCTTCAAATATAGTCAAGAGAAGTCATAAAAAGAACTGCTCTCCCTTTAATAGTGATATAAAGTATATCTTTTCAATCACCTTGGTATATTATCTTGTATACCATGACTTGGCTTTGGCATTCCAGATATAGTGTTGAGGAAACTGCCAGTAGGTAAGGCCCAAACCATTATTATATGCAGAGTTGTAGTCAAACCAAGCAGTCAACTAAGTCTTCTCTATATTTTGCCTGGCCAATACTTCATTGACAGTCTGGTGTACATAAAAGTTGATATAGTACTCACTGGGAAGATAGACAGGAAGATGTTGGATAGCTGGTGACTCTTCATGCATATTGAACTCAAAGATCTTCCAGCAAGCTTCAGTTGGACCAATAAACTGACCATCCAAGTTGTTATCAATGGATAGTAAATATCCTTAGCAATTACCCCAGGTGGATGTTTAAGAAAAACTCGATGGAGTTTTTTGTTGGATTGCAGTCCTACTTATACTACTACTACAGTGGCTGTACCCTAGAGTCCTGCAATCACATGTTCTTTCCAGAATGTTCTATGATCACCTGACCTTGTTACGTGATTTGACTTACTGAGTCCCCACCCTATTTATATCCTTACTCTATTGTATGCTTTGAGGTTTTGAATTAAGTGTTCAAATGCGTGGGAAACCTTTTCCTGTTTGGGGCTCTCATAACATGGCCCCCCCTTCAAGTTTCCTCATCCTGAGGAATTTTTCCATTGATACCAATTTTTGTCCTATCTCTTTTCCCTCTCTCTTTCATATCTTCTTCTCCCCCAACCATATAGTAGTTTTGCTGTGAATTCCCTAGGTAATTCCTGACTGAACTCCTTTTCTTTTTCTTCTTACTCCTGTCGCCTTAGTTCTTTGACCTCTTTCCTATGCTCCTTCTTGAACTCTTCTACTAGCTCCTTTGCATTTTCCAAGTTTTCTCTATTTTCCCAGGTATTCTCTCCTGCTGTATAGCCTTTCCACCTTACCAGGAACTTCTCCTTCCCTCTAACTGTCCTTTTGTTTAAGATTTTCTCCACCTTGAATTCCTCTTCTCCTTTGATGATGACCAGTTTTGGTGGTATCTTCTTCTGTCCCTTTACCTGTGATTTGTAGAGTCGTACTCTACTTACATTAACTACAGGATGTATTTTGATAGAATTAGGCAGCTCTAATTCTATTGC
>Ga0153941_1000869_pt1 | contig 12622 bp, 8 predicted proteins | sample TSNJ025MetaG_FD_104733 | JGI IMG/M metagenome (GOLD analysis project Ga0153941, IMG submission 104733) | Attine ant fungus gardens microbial communities from New Jersey, USA - TSNJ025 MetaG | ecosystem: Host-associated > Fungi > Mycelium > Unclassified | place: USA: New Jersey, Brendan T. Byrne...
AAGGTACAGGTATGGTTTTCCGGCAGCGGAGGAGACAAGGCACAGGGGCAGGGATACAGGACAAAACCGAAGGGCGTACAGCAGCTTTTTCAGTGCATGACGATAAGCCCTTAGTATCTCTTAATAGCATTTTTTACGGTCAAAAACACAGGGAGCCGCGACACGGTTCAGTAAATAGAGCTGTCGAATGTCTACATACGTGTCGCCCCGAACCGGAAGTAACGAAAGACAAAAGCAACCGAAAAAAATGCTATTTAGAGATACTGGGCGCGATCTTCCGCACTGAAAAAGCTGCTGTACGCCCTTCGGTTTTGTCCTGTATCCCTGCCCCTGAGCCTTGTCTCCTCCGCTGCCGGAAAACCATACCTGTACCTTACTCGTCCGGGTTTATCAATCCCCCACCAGTACACTAAACAGCAGTACAGGGCAGATTTATAAATAACAAAAATTAAATCAGATATTGAGATAAGCAGAAAGACGTGGTATGATGATTTTTGGATGTGTTCAGGTTGAGTTTTGTGTTGGTGATGAGTATAGGAAGTGGAGATGAGGAAATGGATGTGACAAAAACGATTGAGAATTTTTTACGTTATGTGAAGGTGGATACCTGTTCTGATGAAGCTTCGGATACGATGCCCACAACTGCAAAGCAGCATGATCTGGCTGCTATGCTGGCGGGTGAGCTGGAAGCAATGGGTGCTGCTGACATTACTTATGATAAGAGGTATTGTTATGTATATGCAACGATTCCGGCCAGTGCCGGCTATGAATCGGTTCCGGTTCTTGGTTTTATTGCACATATGGATACTTCACCTGCGGTCAGCGGAACGGATGTAAAGCCACGGATTGTGGAAAATTATGATGGTGGGGATATATTGTTGAATCCCGATCAGAATATCAGTCTGAAGACAGCGGATTTTCCGGAGATTTTAAAGTATGTGGGACAAGATTTGATTGTTACGGATGGCACTACGCTGCTGGGAGCGGATGATAAGTCGGGTGTGGCGGAGATTATGGCAATGGCAGAATATCTGCTTACACATCCGGAGGTGAAGCATGGGAAATTGCGTGTCGGATTTACGCCGGATGAAGAGGTGGGAAAAGGTGCGGATCATTTTGATGTGGCTTTATTTGGTGCGGATTATGCTTATACTGTAGACGGCGGTGCTTTGGGTGAAATTGAATATGAAAACTTTAATGCGGCAGGTGCAAAAGTGCGTTTTTATGGACGGAATGTACATCCCGGTACAGCTAAGGGGAAAATGAAAAATGCATTGTTGATAGCACAGGAGTTCCATATGCTGCTTCCGGCATTCCAGAATCCCATGTATACCGAGGGTCATGAAGGGTTTTATCATCTGGACAGTATGAGCGGGTGTGTGGAAGAGGCAATGTGCGCTTATATCATCCGGGATCATGACAGGGATTTATTTGAACAGAAAAAGGGGTTGTTTATGAAGGCTGTGCAATTTCTGAATGAGAAATATGGGGAAGGCACAGTATTCGCAGATATGAAGGATTCCTATTATAACATGAAAGAGATTATGGAGTCTCATATGCATTTGATAGACAATGCTGCTGCGGTTATGAGGGAGCTTGCAATTGAACCGGTTATTACACCAATCAGAGGTGGGACAGATGGCGCCAGGTTGTCATTTATGGGGCTGCCCTGCCCGAATTTGTGTGCAGGCGGAGAGAATTTCCACGGGAAATATGAATATGTCAGTGTGCAGTCAATGAATAAGATTACGGAACTGCTTATCCATATTGCGGAGAAATATGCCTGTTATGAATCCGTAAAGGTGAATCATAATATATGAGAGTTATAAAAATCAGGAGAACAGCAGGAGAGGGAGAGTACTTTGGAGAGTAAAGGGAACATGTCAATTAATGAAGAGATACGCAGGAAGGTTGCTGGCATGGCAGAGGATGCGGTTTATGCTATGACTCATGTTACAGATGCTCCCGGCAGGGAACCGGAACGCCAATATTTTTTTATGGCCAAGGCCCGGTTGTATGTGGCGCAGCTTAAAAATGAGTTGGGAAGGACGCCGACCTGCTGTGTTACTACCTTTGGCTGTCAGATGAATGCCAGGGATTCCGAGAAATTGACTGGGATACTGGAACTGATCGGTTACCGGATTTCAGAGGACGAAACCTCGGATTTTGTAATATTCAATACTTGTACCATTAGGGATAATGCTAATCAGAGGGTATATGGAAGATTGGGCGTATTGAATGGATATAAGCGCAGGAATCCCCGGATGAAGATTGCTCTTTGCGGCTGCATGATGCAGGAAGTTGCCGTAATAGACAGGATACGGGAAAGCTATCGTTTTGTGGACTTGATTTTTGGGACTCATAATATTTATAAATTTGCAGAGTTGATTGTTGCATCTTTTGAGAATAAGACCATGGTGGTTGATATCTGGGAAGACACGGAAAAGATAGTGGAAGATCTTCCCACAGAGAGGAAATATCCCTTTAAATCAGGCATAAATATTATGTTTGGATGTAATAATTTCTGCAGCTATTGTATTGTTCCTTACGTAAGGGGGCGGGAGAGAAGCCGTAATCCACAGGATATTCTCAGAGAAATAAGACAGTTGGTCAGTGAAGGTGTGGTGGAGATCATGCTGCTGGGTCAAAATGTTAACTCTTATGGGAAGAATCTTGCAAATCCCCTGACATTTTCACAGCTTTTACAGGAGATAGAGCAAATAGAAGGATTAAAGCGTATCCGCTTTATGACTTCACATCCTAAGGATTTATCAGATGAACTGATTGAAGTAATGAAGCATTCCGATAAAATCTGCAAGCATTTGCATTTACCTTTGCAGTCCGGTTCCAGCCGCATACTTAAATCAATGAACCGCTGTTATACCAAAGAGCAATATCTGGAGCTTGCTGCACGGATCAGGAGGGAAATACCGGATATTGCCATTACCACTGATATTATTGTAGGATTTCCGGGAGAGACAGCGGAAGATATAGAAGAGACCATGGATGTGGTGAGGCAGGTGAAATATGAGAATGCCTTTACCTTCATCTATTCCAAACGGACAGGTACCCCCGGAGCTGCCATGGAGCAGGTGCCGGAGCATGTTGTAAAAGAAGGGTTTGACAGACTGCTTGAGCTTGTACAGGAAACGGCAAGGGAACAGACCTCCCGATATCAGGGGCAGATTATGGAGGTTCTTACAGAGGAAATAAATGAGCATGATAACACACTGGTGACCGGCAGGCTTTCCAATAATACATTGGTGCATTTTCCGGGAGATGCTTCTTTGATTGGGCAGATTGTGAATGTCAGGCTAGAGAAATGCCATGGATTTTACTATATGGGCAGAATAGCAGAGTAGATAAATGAGATACGATACATAAGGAGGAATACACATGGTTGACCTGAATCCTAAATCAGAGGATCTGACACCCATGATGCAGCAATACATGGAGACGAAAAAGCAATATCCTGACTGCATCCTGTTTTACAGGCTGGGGGATTTTTATGAGATGTTTTTCCAGGATGCGCTTACTGCCTCGAAAGAACTTGAGATTACACTTACAGGCAAAAACTGCGGACTGGAAGAACGGGCACCCATGTGCGGTGTCCCTTATCATGCGGCTGAAGGATATATGAATAAACTGGTTGCCAAGGGGTATAAAGTGGCAATCTGTGAACAGATGGAAGATGCCAGACAGGCAAAGGGGCTTGTGAAACGGGATGTGACACGTATTGTTACGCCGGGAACGAATCTGAACATGCAGGCGCTTACGGAATCACGTAATAACTTTCTGATGTGTATCACTTATACCCCCACTAAAATAGGTGTATCCATAGCTGATGTATCTACCGGTGATTATTATCTGACTGAGGTGGATGACCTGCGGAGGCTGATGGATGAGCTGATGAAATATGAGCCTTCAGAAATCATTTGTAATGAAGCGTTTCTTGTCAGCGGAGCAGATGTGGAGGATTTAAGAGGCAGGCTGCATATTTCCCTGAGTGTACTGGAACCCCATATGTTTGATGATACGGATTGTAAAAGGGTCCTGAGAAAACACTTTAAGGTGAATACCCTGGATGGCCTGGGGATTTCAGATTTTCCTACAGGTATGATTGCGGCGGGGGCATTGCTTCAGTATTTATATAATACCCAGAAGAATTCACTGGATCATTTTACACATCTGTACCCTTATATGACCAGTAAATATATGCTTTTGGACAGTTCCAGCAGAAGAAACCTGGAATTAACAGAGACCTTAAGGGAAAAGCAGAAAAGAGGTTCGCTCTTATGGGTTCTGGATAAAACAAAAACAGCTATGGGAGCAAGGCTGTTGAGAAGTATGCTGGAGCAACCCCTTGTCACGAAAGCAGAAATGGAAAAGCGGCTGGATGCCATAGAAGAATTGAATCAGGATTCCGTATCCAGGGATGAGATCAGGGAATATCTGCATCCTGTTTATGACCTGGAACGGTTACTTGGCCGGGTATCCTTTAAGACGGCAAACCCCAGGGATCTGATTGCATTTCGTAATTCCCTTGAAATGCTGCCTCATATTAAAACGGTTCTTAAGGAGTTTAAAAAAGATGCTTTAACAGATATGGAAGGAGAAATTGACGGACTTCAGGATATTTATGATTTGATTCTGCATTCCATAGAAGAGGATCCTCCCATACTGATCAGGGAAGGCGGCATCATCAAGGATGGGTTTGACGGCTCCATAGACAAGCTGCGCCGTGCTAAACAGGACGGCAAACAGTGGCTGGCGGAGCTGGAAAATGAAGATCGGGAACGAACCGGAATAAAGAATTTAAAAATAAAATATAATAAGGTATTCGGCTATTATTTCGAAGTGACAAAATCCTTCATGCATATGGTACCTGACGATTATACGCGGAAGCAGACCCTGGCCAATGCGGAGCGTTACACGACGCCAAGGCTGAAGGAACTGGAAGACACCATACTAAATGCGGAGGACAAGCTTTATGCTTTGGAATATGATGTATTCTGCCGCATAAGGGATACGATCGCCCTGGAAACCCAGAGAATCCAGGTTACGGCAAAGGCAATTGCCGGATTGGATGTTTATACGTCACTTTCCCTGGTGTCGGAACGTAATCATTATGTACGTCCTGACCTGAATGAAAAAGGGATCATTGATATCAGGGCAGGACGGCATCCGGTGGTGGAAAAGATGATTGAACATGATATGTTCATAGCAAATGATACCTTTCTGGACAATGGTAATAATTGTATCTCTGTCATAACCGGACCCAACATGGCAGGAAAGTCAACCTATATGCGCCAGACAGCCTTAATTGTGCTGATGGCACAGATTGGCTGCTTTGTACCGGCGAAGAGCGCCAATATCGGTATTGTTGACAGGATTTTTACCAGAGTAGGGGCTTCTGATGATCTGGCAAGCGGTCAGTCAACTTTTATGGTGGAAATGAATGAGGTTGCCAATATTTTAAGGAATGCCACAGCAAACAGTCTGCTGATTCTGGATGAAATCGGCAGGGGAACTTCTACCTTTGACGGTTTAAGTATTGCCTGGGCTGTGATTGAGCATATCAGCAACCGGAAGCTTTTAGGGGCGAAAACCTTATTTGCCACACATTATCATGAACTGACGGAGCTGGAGGGTAAGGTCAATAATGTGAACAATTACTGCATTGCTGTGAAGGAACGCGGGGATGACATTGTGTTCTTAAGAAAGATTATTAAGGGCGGCGCTGATAAGAGTTATGGCATTCAGGTAGCAAAACTGGCAGGCGTGCCGGATATGGTGATTGACCGGGCCAAGGAAATCGTGGAACAGCTTAGTGATAATGATATTACCGGGAAAATCCAAAACATTTCGGTTGGGAATAAAGGTGAAGGCAAGGCAACGAAACAACCTTCCTATGATGAGGTAGACCTGGCACAGATGTCATTTTTTGATACGGTAACCGATGAGGACGTCCTTAAGGAATTGGTTGAAGTTGATATTACAGCTATAACACCAATGGATGCCTTGAATACATTGTACAGGCTTCAGAATAAACTGAAGAACCGCTGGCATTAAGCTTATAAGTTACCTTAAGCGGAAAGGATACGGATATGGCACAGATTCACATTTTAGATTCTGTAACAATAGATAAGATCGCAGCCGGAGAAGTAGTGGAGCGCCCGTCAAGTGTGGTAAAAGAGCTGGTTGAAAATGCAATTGACGCGGGCGCTGATGCCATAACAGTGGAGGCAAAAGAAGGCGGTATAGAATTTATCCGGATTACAGATAATGGATGTGGTATGGAACCATCCCAGGTCAGAACGGCCTTTTTACGACATGCAACCAGTAAGATTGAAAATGCGGAGGACCTGATAACAGTTACCAGCCTGGGTTTTCGCGGTGAAGCCCTGTCAAGCATTGCCGCAGTCTCCAAAGTGGAAATGATCACCAAGACCCGGGCGGCATTAACAGGAGTGCGTCTGATCCTGGAGGGTTCCGTTGAAAAATCCTTTGAAGAGGTCGGTGCACCGGAAGGCACTACCATTATCATGAGGAATTTGTTTTACAATACCCCGGCGCGGCGCAAGTTTCTTAAGCAGCCTGCTTCAGAAGGCGCGTATATTGCGGATCTGATGGAGCATATGGCGTTATCCAGGCCGGATATTTCCTTTAAACTTATCCTGGGACGGCAGGAGCGCTTCCATACTTCAGGGAATGGTGATCTGAAGGAAGTGATTTACCGTATCTATGGCCGTGATATTGCAATGCAGCTGGTGCCAATCCAGATGGAGGAGGAAGGTATCCGGGTGGACGGATATCTTGGTAAACCGGTATTGATGCGTTCCAACCGCAATTTTGAGATTTATTTCCTGAACGGACGCTTTATTAAGAGTAAACTGATTGCACAAGCCCTGGAAGAAGGGTATAAGGAATACCTGATGCAGCATAGGTTTCCTTTATGTATCCTGCATATACAGGTTGACAGTGAAAAGGTGGATGTAAATGTACATCCTGCCAAAATGGATGTACGGGTTTTTGATGGAGCAACCTTCTGTTCCACATTGACTAACATGGTCAGCAATACATTAATACAAAAGGAAATGATACCGGATGCAGAAACAGAACGAAAGCCTGTTACTGAATCGAAAACCTCAGTTTTGGGGCCCAATATCTCAGTTCCCGAACTCAATATCGCAGGAACTGAACCCAATATCTCAGGAACTGAACCCAATATCTCAGGAACTGAACCTAATATCTCAGGAACTGAACCCAAGATCTCAGGAACTGAACCCAAGATATTAGGAGCTGAACCCAAGATATCAGGAATTGAACCCATGATCTCAACCCCTGAATCCATGATCTCAACTCCTGAGTCCATGATCTCAGTTCCTGAGTCCATGATCTCAATCCCTGAGCCCAAGACCTCAACCCCTGAACCCTTTGAGGTCATCCGGACCAGGCAGAACCGGGTAATGGAAGAAGTAAGGTATGAGGCAGAAAAACCCAAAATGCAGGACTATATGCATAATCCTGTATGGAAAAATGTATATCAAAAGCAGGAATTGGATAATTCTGTCGATAATGAAGGCACTCCTTCAAAAAAGACGGATGAAGATTTTTTTGTGGAAGCAGTACCGCCTCCTGAAATACGGGACAAACAGGATAAGGAAACCGGCATTACAGCAGCGGCAGGTGCGCAGGAAGCCGAAAGACCGCCTATGCAGCTCAGTCTGTTTGAGGAAAAGATGCTTACCATAGAGAACCGTTCCCGGTACCGTATTATAGGACAGGTTTTTGACACCTATTGGCTGCTTCAGTTTGAAGATAAGCTATATATGATAGACCAGCATGCGGCACATGAAAAGGTAAAATATGAGCGCCTTATGAAACAGTATCATATGCATGAGCATGAGCGTGAGGCTGCGTCTCAGAACCTGATGCCGCCGGTCATTGTATCCCTGACCGGACAGGAAGAAGCAATTCTGAAGGAATATCTGGATATCTTTCATTCACTGGGCTTTGAGATAGAATCCTTCGGCGGAAGCGAATATGCCCTCCGCAGTGTTCCTGTGGATTTATACGGCTGTGGAGAACGTGAGATGTTTCTTGATGTTTTAGAGGAACTGTGTTCCGGAAGTTCCAGGAAATCACCAAGAGTAGTGGAAGAAAAAATTGCATCCATGGCATGTAAGGCTGCGGTCAAGGGAAACCGCAGAATAAGTTTGGCGGAAGCGGAAAAGCTTATTGACGAACTGCTTACACTTGATCATCCCTATAACTGCCCCCATGGGAGGCCTGTTATCATTACAATGAGCAAAGCAGAAATGGAAAAGAAATTCAAGAGGATTATATAATGCCGGAAAAGCCATTAATTATTTTGACCGGCCCCACAGCTGTGGGGAAAACAAATTTGTCCCTGGAACTGGCAAGGGCTGTGAGCGGAGAAATCATTTCCGCCGATTCCATGCAGGTATATAAACATATGGATATTGGTTCGGCCAAGATCAAAAAGGAAGAAATGGATGGAATCCCCCACTATCTGATTGATGAGTTTGAACCGTGGGATGAATTTAATGTGGTTATCTTCCAACTAAGGTGTCAGAAACACATTGAGACTGTTTATGAACATGGTAAACTGCCCATCCTGACAGGCGGAACCGGTTTCTATATTCAGGCAGTCAGGAATGATATTGATTTTACCATAGCCAGGGAAGATCAGGATTACCGGTTATATCTGGAAACACTGGCAGCCAGGGCACCGGAGCAGCTGTATGATATGCTTCGGAAGGTTGACCCGGCTTCTGCTGTGTCCATACACATAAATAACAACAAACGGATCATACGTGCCCTTGAGTTCCATCATCTGACCGGCATGAGAATATCGGAGCATAATGAACAGGAACGACAGAAAGAAGCGGCATATAAGTCCTGCTATTTTGTGCTGAATGATGAAAGAGAAGTACTGTATGCAAGAATTGACAGGCGGGTGGATGAAATGATATCCAGCGGTCTGGTTGAAGAAGTGAAGAAATTAAGGGAAATGGGTTGCCATGATAAAATGGTTTCCATGCAGGGACTGGGCTATAAAGAAATCCTGCGTTACCTGGAACAGGAGATTACCCTGGATGAAGCGGTTTATCTGATTAAAAGAGATACCAGACATTTTGCCAAAAGACAACTCACCTGGTTTCGCAGGGAAAAAGATGTAATTTGGATTGACAAAAGCAAATTTTTATACGATGATAGTAAAATATTGTCTTTTATGATAATGAAATTACAGCAGAAGGGAATAATGGATTGAAAAATATTTATTCTGAGATGGGGATCAGTGACACCGTATATGATTATGGTGAAACAATCGCGCAATCATTACGGGAGCGTTTTGACGGGATTGACCATGTGGCGGATTATAACCAGATGAAGGTCCTGAAAGCCATGCAGGACAATAAGGTCAGTGAGGCATGTCTCTATGGAACGACGGGATATGGATATAATGACCTTGGCAGGGATACACTGGAAAAGGTATATGCCGCCTTGTTTCATTCCCAGGATGCCCTGGTCAGGCCGCAGATAACCTGCGGTACCCATGCACTGGCTCTGGCACTGCTCAGCAACCTGCGTCCGGGAGATGAACTGCTGTCTCCTGCGGGCAAGCCCTATGATACGCTGGAAGAAGTCATTGGCATCAGACCTTCCCGGGGATCTCTTGCAGAGTATGGAATCTCATACCGGCAGGTGGACCTGCTTGCAGACGGAGGTTATGATTACGAAGCCATCCGCAGGGCCATAAATCCGAGAACAAGACTGGTGACCATTCAGCGCTCCAAAGGGTATCAGACACGACCGACTCTTTCTGTTTTTGCAATAGGAGAGTTGATTGGATATATAAAAAGCATAAAACCGGATATAATCTGCATGGTGGATAATTGCTATGGAGAATTTGTGGAAACCATAGAACCTACGGACGTTGGGGCAGACATGGCGGTTGGTTCCCTGATTAAGAATCCGGGCGGCGGTCTGGCTCCCACAGGGGGGTATATTGCCGGTACAAAAGAGTGTGTGGAAAATGCAGCTTTCCGGCTGACTTCGCCGGGCCTGGGTAAGGAAGTGGGAGCATCCCTGGGGATCTTAAGCTCTTATTACCAGGGACTGTTTTTAGCACCAACAGTGACGGCAGCGGCCCTGAAGGGAGCTGTTTTTGCAGCGAATATTTACGGAAATCTTGGATTTCCCGTAATCCCTGACGAAACCGAATCGCGGCATGATATTATTCAGGCAGTGACGCTTAAGACACCGCAGGCAGTCATCGCTTTTTGTGAGGGCATACAGCAGGCAGCTCCGGTTGACAGTTATGTGACGCCTGAACCCTGGGATATGCCGGGATACGATACTCAGGTGATCATGGCAGCCGGCGCTTTTGTATCAGGTTCCTCTATTGAACTGTCGGCTGACGGACCGATCAAACCTCCCTTCACAGTATACTTCCAGGGAGGACTGACCTGGCCTCATGCACGTTTTGGCGTACTCAGATCCCTGCAGACGCTGTTAAATAAGGGTGTCATTACGGGGAAAGATGTCGAAATTTCAAAAGAAAAATTAAGAAAAACATCGAAATAAAATCCATGAATTTTGTGTACAGATTTCGAGAATTGTGGTACTATATAGTAGCGTGACTGTGAATAGTAACAGTACAACGGCTGACAGACTTATCCATAAGCTGTAATACGAAAGAAAGGGAAGCATAACCTTGAGGAAAGTGAATTGGACATTGGTAATACTTGTACTGATCGGTTTTGTGATCGGTGGTTTTATCGGAAGCTATTTCAGCGGAAGCTTTTTGAATTATGGACAATCCTTTGGTATGAGTAATCCGGTAGAGTTGAATATGGGCTTCATAGTCCTTACTTTTGGTCTGAGAATTCAAATAACAATTTCCAGTGTATTGGGTATGCTGATCTCTTTGGTAATCTATAAATTTATCAGATAAGGGATTCCGGCATAAATCTATCTGGTTTTGGAGAAGGCAGATAGGAGTATTATGAAAAGCTTATCCAAGGTTCAGAAAGCACAGATGCCATATGAAAAATTTCTTTCCCACGGTCCTGATCAACTAACGGAAAGCGAATTACTGGCTATTATCCTGCGCACAGGAACCAAAGATGCAAATGCCCTGCAGGTTGCCGAACAGGTGATGGAGCTTGCCAAAGCGCCCAGAGAAGGACTGCTGGGGCTGTATGATGTATCTCTGGAGCAGCTCCAGAGTATTCGCGGTATTGGCGAAGTCAAGGCTGTCAAGTTAAAATGTCTTGCAGAATTGTCCATGCGTATCAACCAGGCTTCTGCCAGGCAGGGACTTACGTTTCAAAAATCAGGAACTGTTGCTGCGTATTTTATGGAACAGCTTCGGCATAAACAGACAGAATGTGTGATTCTTGTCTGCCTGGATACCAAAGGACAGATGCTGAAGGAAATAACCATGTCATTTGGAAGCGTCAGAACATCGTTGATATCTGCCAGGGAAATTTTCCTGGAAGCATTAAATCACAAAGCGGTGAACATACTATTGGTTCATAATCATCCCAGTGGTGATCCCACGCCCAGCAAGAGTGATATCCACATCACACAGGTTATACGCGAGATGGGGGAAAAGCTGGATATTCCGCTGTTGGATCATATTATCATTGGTGATAATAAATATACAAGTTTTAAGGAATTATCTTACCTATAGAGAGAGAAAGGGTTACTGTTTTGTGCATCATAGAGCCATGAATGTATTGCGGACAGTAACAGAAAGGGGTCGTCACTTTGGCTAATAACGCATTTGGTATTGATCTTGGTACCAACAACATCAAAATTTATAGCAGGAATGAAGACAGTGTCATGGTTGAAAAGAACATGATAGCAATCGAAAATAAAAATACTCTTTTCGCATATGGAGACTCTGCTTTTGAAATGTATGAGAAAGCACCGGGAAATATTCATATTTCTTATCCATTATCCTACGGAGTGATCGCAGATATTAAAAATATGGAGACACTTGTCAGGTATTTCATAACTGATTTGCAGAAAGGGACAATCAAGCCGGCTGATTACCTGATTGCGGTTCCCACAGATGTAACAGAAGTGGAGAAAAGAGCATTTTATGATCTGATCAAAAATGCCAATGTGAAGGCCCGTAAGATCATGGTCGTGGAAAAAGCTGTTGCAGATGGTCTTGGAATGGATATTGATGTGAAGAACTCCCAGGGTGTCCTGGTTGTGAATGTAGGTTATGAGACTACAGAGATTTCTATATTGTCATTGGGCGGCATCGTTTTAAGCCGTCTGATCAAGGTAGGCGGTGTGAAATTTGATGAAGCCATACGTGCAGCCATACGTCGTGAATTCAGTCTTATTATCGGCGGCAAGACTGCAGAAGCAGTAAAGATTGCCCTGACTGAGCTGGAGCCGGAAGGAAAGGGTGCTGTTGTATACGGACGGGATATTGTCACCGGGCTTCCTGTGGAAAGGGAGATTCCCACAAAGCTTGTGGATGATTCCCTGGAGGAACATTTCAATACAATTATAGATAATGTGAAGGTGATTCTGGAAAGAACACCTCCTGAACTGGCGGCTGATATTTACA
>Ga0153941_1000870_pt1 | contig 12621 bp, 12 predicted proteins | sample TSNJ025MetaG_FD_104733 | JGI IMG/M metagenome (GOLD analysis project Ga0153941, IMG submission 104733) | Attine ant fungus gardens microbial communities from New Jersey, USA - TSNJ025 MetaG | ecosystem: Host-associated > Fungi > Mycelium > Unclassified | place: USA: New Jersey, Brendan T. Byrne...
ATGGGAAATGCTTTCCATGTGCTTATCCATGAAAATAGAACCGGCATCCAGCTTTGTAATCTTCAAAAGATTTTGCACAAGCATTTCTATCCGGTCAATTTCCTTTTCCGATTTCAAGGCAAATTCCCATACAGCCACCTGATCCTCACATTCATCCTGCAAAAGAGAATTGTATATTGCAAGCGCTGCAAGGGGCGTTTTAAGCTGGTGAGAAATATCTGATATGGTATTTTTCAAAAAAACCTTTGTATTCTGTTCCCGTACCGCATGTGCATTTAATGTGGTCGCCAGTGTATTGACCTCATGGAACAGCTTGTATAAGCTACCTTCGCTGCCGCTTTCAATCCGTGCGTCCGCATCGCCTGAAATAAACAGTCTGATTTGCGATATGGCATTGTCTATTATTTGCTGTTGTCTGTAAAAATACAGATAACAGCCGCCAAAAACGACAGCAGAAAGAAGCAGTGACAACAACAGCAGTACAATATTGGGCGAACCATAGGTAATACAGAAGCTGAGTTGTGTAAGAACGATAAACAAAACTATCGCACAAGACAACCTTATAAAAAGCTTTTTTATATCTTTGTTTATAAAAATATTCATACTTACACCCCTTGTCCGCAAGCTCAGCTCGCTGAGCATGATTAGCGAGCTGAGCTTGATTAGCGAGTTGATCATGCAGACATCAACTCACTATTTAAAAGTGACCTTCTTTCAAACTTCCCTGGTCTGTGATATTCCATTTATAGCCCATGCCCCTGACCGTCACAAGCATTTGGGGATTGCCGGGATCATCTTCAATCTTTGTCCGCAATCTGCGGATATACACCGCCAGTGTATTATCATCAACATAATTACCATTACCATCCCATAACTTGTCCAATATTTTTTCTTTGGTAAGGAGCATCCCCGGATTTTGCATGAACAGGCAAAGCAGCTTGTATTCCGCCGCCGTCAAATCAAGCGCGGTATTTTCTTTGTGCGCCTGTCCCTGTAATAAAAATATCGTAACCCCGTTTGAAGTGATTTCCGTATCTGTCGTGCCAAAATCCTTTGTACGTCGAAGCAGCGCATTAATCCTTGATAAAAGCACCCCCAGCTTAAACGGTTTTGTAATATAATCGTCACCGCCAATATCAAGCCCCATTATGATACTCACTTCTTCGTCAGATGCAGTAAGAAAAATGACAGGTACTTTTGATACCTGACGTACTTTTTTACATATGTCAAAACCCGAACCATCAGGCAATGACACATCTAAAATCAAGAGGTCATATTTGCCATTACGCCAAAGACTGTCTGCTTCTTTAACCGTTCGGGCAATATTTATTTTAAATCCCTGTTTTTTCAGTGAATAAGAAAGACCATCAATAAGGCTCAAATCATCTTCAACAAGTAGTATTTTGCTCATTTCCCTTTTTCCTTTCTGCGGCTATCGGTGATACCTCCTCCTATTATTCCTGATTCATTAATTGTTGAATATTCCATAACCAGGCACCACCTTGTCTTTATTATGATTATTATATTTCTGAATTTTAAAATTTGCAAGCAGGATCGCTACAGTGTTATATCCTCCCATAATAACGCAATCAAGTAAACACATATAAACTCATAATTGAATAGAACTTCCGTGGTGTTTGTGTTATATTATAGGATATACTTTTTGGCGAGGTGGATAAACATGAAAATCTTAAATTGCAATTATGAAATGCTGAACCCAACTATTGTATTAAGCGAAAATTGTTATGTTATTGATGAAAACGGCAAGAAATATGTGGATTTTGAAGCCGGTGTCTGGTGCACTTCTTTAGGACATAATAACAAGCAAGTAAATGAAGCGATTATAAAGCAAATGAATATTATTAGCCACACAGGTTATAGATATGCAGCAAAAGTCGTTGATGAAGCGGCGGAAAAGGTACTTGAACTGCTTAACTTCACAGAAGGAAAGTGTGTATTTCTCAGCTCCGGCAGCGAAGCTGTTGAATTTGGTGTTCAGTTAGCGCAGAAAATCATGGACAAACCCTGCTTTCTTTGTTTAAATAATTACTTTTTATCTTCCTACGGTATATCCGCAGCTCGAAGTAAAAATAACTGGATTTCTATTGATTTATCTGAATACAACGGGAATCCGTCTGATTTTTTAGAAGATGTGCCATTTGATAAGATTGGAGCATTTGTTTTTGAACCGGGTAATGCTTCGGGTACGGTTAAACTACCTCCAAAAAGATTAATCAAAGCAATAGAAGATAAAGTAAAGGAAAACGGCGGGATCATAGTCGTTGATGAAGTAACCACCGGAACAGGAAGAACAGGAAAATGGTTTGGCTTTGAACATTATAATATGCAGCCTGATATTGTTTCCTTTGGAAAGGGCATCGGAAATGGATACCCTGTAAGCGTTATTGCGCTAACAAAACATATATCTGATTTAACTGAAAAAAGTGGTTTCAAGTATGCTCAATCACATCAAAACGACCCTTTAGGTTGTGCTGTTGTAAAAGAAGTTATTTCCGTTATTGAGAATAACAAGTTCATACAAAGGTCAGCGAAAATGGGTACTGTTCTTGACTATGAACTTCAATTGATATTGAAAAAACACAAATGTGTTAAAGAAGTCCGTGGGATAGGGCTGATGTATGTTATGGAATTTCAACAAGATGAAAATTTCCCATTAGAAAAAATTCATAAAGAACTTTTTGACGCAGGTTACATCACAGGAGTTAATGTTCCAGCGAACTTATTAAGGTTTTATCCGCCGCTTACCATTGAAGAAGATCAGATTAAAAGCATGACAAATGCACTTGATATAATTCTGCTCAAATACAGCAAATAAGCCTAATGATTTGCCTGTTACCGGTGTAAACGCTTTTTTATTCTATTCTTCGTACTCGTCCATTTACTGTTAAAACATTATCGCTGCTCACTACCACAGGCATAGCCGGTATAACCATATCCAGTCCTTTTGCAATAGCCGTATTATAATCGTCTGAATCAGCGATAATGACCCTGACTCTTATAGAAAAGTACTCTATTCCAAGAGCCCCTTGCCTGTTTTGAATAATCCAAACATAGTTATACATGCCTTCTCTGACAATAGATTCATTTGGAATAATGATGTCGTACATTTGTGTTTGCTTTTGTATTTTAATTTTTGCATACTGACCGTTTTGCAATTTTTCAGCCTCTAAATCCAATCGTATACTCAGCCTGCCGTCAAGACTCAAAGATATTTGACTGACGGTTGCTGTCACATTACCAATTCCTGTGACAGACAGTTCGGCTTTATCACCTTGTTCAATAAAATTACCATCTTCGGGATCACAGGAAAAATTTACATAGAATTGATTATCAGCAACGCCTATTATCGCCACACGATCGCCAGGGTTGGTATACGCTCCGTTTTCCTTAGTAACAGATATTACGATTCCATCGCCAAAACTACGCAGAATAAACGGTTCTTCACCGACATCAACTACTCTGTAACGTGCTATTGGGTCGCCTTCTTTAATATAGTCACCAGCTTGTACAAGCATTTCTTCAATTTGTCCATTCACTTCCGCATATGCAGAAAAAGTATTCGCACATTCTGTCAACCCGTAAGTTTCTATTTCTTTAGTAAGACAGCCGCTCTGAGGCAGCACAACAGATACCTTCGGAAGGGATAGGTTGTAAATCGTCTTCGATGAAAATATTACAATTATCATTAGTGAGATATAGATATATAACGCTATTTTTAATTTCTTTTTTCTGGCCGTCACAATATTCCCTCCAATTATTTCAACGACGAAAGGTTTACTCCGCGTTCTAAATGCTCGTACCCGTATAAAAAAATCCAAATCACAGGCAAAATATAGAAAACCGACGCAGCAAAAATTAACCCCTTGTTTCCTTGTCCTATTCTATACAGCGTGACCGACAGCGGCTCCATTGATGAATCCTTTAAGAATACCATTGGGTGTTCCACCATTCCCCATGCATCCGTGAAACTTAAAACGATTAATGCCGCAATGCCTGTCTTTGATAATGGCAGCGCTATGTGTAAAAATCGCCGGAAGTGTCCCGCCCCGTCAATCTGCGCCGCTTCATGAACACTGTAGGGGACGCTTTTCATACTCTGCCTCATTATAAATACAGCAAACGGGCTGAATCCCCATGGTAAAATAATGGAAAGATGCGTATTCAATATACCCAGACCGTCAGCCATGATATAATTTGAAACCAGCGTTGCCTGATAAGGCAGAACCATAACGATTATATAGATGCAATATAATATTTCTTTGAACCGTGATTTCCATACTGTAAACCCGAAAGCCGCAAGCGAGCCAATCACTACCTGTAATAAAACAATTGGCAGCGTTAATTTTAACGAGTTCAGGAACAAATCCAGATATGCCGGTGTTTTGAATAGTAATATATTGTATTGCTCCAACGTAATGTTTTCAGGAATCAGATTATACTCGGCATAATGAATTTGCCCCCTGCGCTCATAGTCGAATAAATCATATTCCTCCCCATAATTACGGGTGATCTCGCCATGTGACATAAAAGAGTTTGTAAAGATGATCACAAGGGGAATGATATAAATAAACGCAATAACGGTCAAAAAAACTTTTGTCGGGATTTTCTTAATCTTTTTTTGAAACATAATTCACTCTCCAAATTCGACTCTTTTATCTATTATAAAAAATGTAATCATAAAAGCAGTAATTACAAACGTCATAACAAACGCAGATGTAGTCAGGTTTTGATAGTTCAGCCTTGAAAACTGGTTATTCATATAATGCTGAAGCATATAAATCTTCTCATTCGGATAACTGCCTGCAAGCATATATATTTCTCTGAAAATCTTAAAAGAGTTAATAAATGACATGACAAACATGATAAACAGCGCAGGGATGAGATAAACAATCGTAATTTTGTAAAACATTCGCCATTTACCCATACCTTCAACAGCCGCCCACTCATAGTAATCTTTTGGTATATTGGCAAGACCCGCAAGAGCTAGAACAAGATTGAACCCCATGTTTTTCCAGATATATACGCCGACGACGATTACAAAAGAGTATTCTGTTTGAAGCCAGTCGATATTTTCGCCTAAAATGCGGCTTAACAAACCATTGGACATAAACAGACTCTGAAAGAAAAATGCTACACAAGCCGACGGAATAACCAACGGTGACATAAATATCATTTTCAGCCAGACATTCCCAATCATATGGAACAGTAAGCAGGCGATAAATAAAGGGATTATGATATTCAATGGTATCGCCACAACCATAAACTTAACCGTATTTACCGTCGCCAACCGGAAAGATTCATTTCCGAATAAACCAGCGAAGTTGCTCAATCCCACGAAATTACCCCTCGCATCTGTTGCTGCATAACCCAGCGACATGACAAACGGTATAATGAAAAACATAGCAACACCAAAAAAGCTTGGAACTATAAATAATAAAGCAAGTCTGTTTTCTTTTTTCATCATGTCATATCTCCCGTTATTTATAGTAGAAATGAATCGCCTGTGCATCTGCGTCCCATTCAGCAGCAGCATTTATGGCCTCCGCCAGCGCTATCAGCGGCAAATAAAATCTACCGTCAATCTCTTGTGCCGGAACGGTTAAGGGTAACGTCTCATCATTGCAAGTAAATGAATATTCACCTTCCACGATTTCTATGGTATATAACGAGTTATAAATAAGTGCATTTTCTATGTTAGTTGTGTCAGCTGAGCTAATTGTCCAAAATCCTGACAATTCAATACCGCCTGCATCCTTTAGCTGTCCAAATATATAAGGATAATCCGGAATAAGTACATCGTCACCCATAATAATGGCCCAGTGGATTTCTTGACCGCTGACGAATAACCTGACTTTTGTACCATCGGGTAAGCCTGTGTTAATTCTTGTTGTATTCTGTGGTTCGGCCCAGTCGGCTTGATTTATAGAGGCAGAACCCTGCGTTGGCGTTTCAATTTCAAGCGCTGTGGTTTGCGTCGAAGACATTGTAATGGGCGTTTGCATTTCGTTGTCCGGTGGCATAGTTTGTGTATTGGTTATTGAATCGGGTGATTGTGTTTCACGATTCGGCGGCACAGTCTGCGTTGGTAATACAACGCTTTTGTTATCCATGTTATCATCATTTTTGTTTGCATTGCACCCTGGTAAAAATATTATGAAACAGCACATTATTAAAACCATTGCTAATGTGTTAAAAAACTTTTTCCGCATAATCATTTCTCCTGTAAAAAGAATCATTATTATTCCTTCAGGTAAGTATTTAACCTTGATTGAAGATTTTTTGCCGCTTGCTCCGCGCTCACCTCGCCATTAAAGTACCGTGTTATTTCATCATAAACAAAGTGAGTGAGATAAAAATCCGAATATTCCACTACGGTTAATCGCTTTGCAAGCTCATTAAATATAGCAATATTATTTTCAAGATTGAAATTTCCTGTATCAAATCCTAATTTTTGTGACTCCGTAAAAGTAAGCGTTGCTATATAACCAGCCGCATTTATGTTCACCGGGCAGCATAATAATTCGGGAGAGGATTGCATTTCTTCAGATATTAAAAACTGTAGGAAGTCAGCGGCGAATTCCTTATTTCCGCTGTTGGTGTTTATAGCGGGTAAAAATTCGATAGTAGAAAAAAGTCTATCGCCATCATCATTGCCCAGCAAAAATAAATCACTATAATCCTCAACCCAACCTGTGGAATTAGTCGCGGTATATAATACAAGCTGCGACATTAAGGCAGTTTCACCTTTTTCCGGCCCTCTTAGATTATCCGATATGGAGTGAATGCTTTCTAAAAGATGAATGAATTTATCGCTGTCAACATTTACTTCTTTTTCTTTTACATCTATGAATTCATGAAAATCTAATAAAAACCATCTGTATGCGAGCATTGCTGGACCCATGCCTGTACTGCTGCGGAAAAGCGGTGGGTCGGGATATTCCTCAGCCAAAGATAACAGCCAGTCAGGCGTAAGCCCATCGGGAATTGAAATGTCGCTATATATATCATTGAATGTAATAACATCGAAGTTAAAATTTAACGGAATGGTATACCTCCCGCCATTATAAATGTAAGCGTCAAGTACATTTTGATAATAGGCTCCTTGCGTAAATTCGATTTTATCATTAAGGTCAAGCAGTTTTCCCTTATCAGCCAAATGCACCCATGCAAGCCTTCGAATATCTATAATATCCTCACCCAGGCCACTCATTAACGCGGTATTAATATATTGAGAATACGCTTCCGTATCTGTTATCTGCTGCCCCATTTCGGTTGAATAGACATTTATGGTGATTTTCACACCTTCGTTAAGTTCCTCGTACCGCCGCGCTGCTATCTCCAGGAAACTGCTCTCAAATAAGGTCGCTATTGTCAATTCGCCGCTTTCCTGTGTCTGACCTTTCCCGCAGCCTGATAAAGGCGTGAACAAAATGGTAAAAACCAATGCGGATAAAATAACTTTTTTCACATGAATACCTCCTTATGGCATGTTATTTATAGAAAAAATGAATCGCCTGTGCATCTGCATCCCATTCAACAGTTGCATTTATCGCCTCCGCCAGTGCGAGCAGCGGCAAATGAATTTCATCGTCAATCGTTTGTGCCGGAACGGTTAGCGTGAATGTTTCATCATTACAGGTAAATGAGTATTCCCCTTCAACAAGTTCAATGGTATACAACGAGTTGTAAATGGTTACTCCTTCTTTATAGTCCTTTGGACCATGTGAAGTAAGCGTAAGCGTCCAAAACTCTGCTTTTTCACCATCCGCGTCTTTTAACTGTCCAAATGTATAAGGATAATCCGGTACAAGCACTTCGTCACCCATAATAATGGCCCAGTGAACTTCTTTACCGCTGACAAATAACTTAACCTTTGTGCCATCAGTTAAGCCTGTGTTAATTCCCGTTGTTGGTGAAGTTGTATCTGCCGTTTGCGTTTCATTATTCTTCAGATTGGATGGATCCGGTGACATCGAACCGTCTGTTGGCGAATCATTTTTAGGAGCCGCACTCGGTGTTGGTGTTGTTGCGCCGGTTGATGACTCACCAGGTGCATGTGAAGTAATGTCCGCGTCATTCGCTTTATTGGCACTGCACCCTGATAGAAACATTAAAAAGCAAGCAATTGTTACAATTACCTTGCTAAGTGATTCCATTTGCATTGATTTTCCTCCTCATATAGTAAATTTCCCTGCCATGATTCAATCATAACAGGGAAATGTCACACACTTACGGAGGAGCTGTGTCATAGTTGTAAAATATAAATGTTTTATTAAAAAATTACTTTAGTTAAAATTTTGTTCCGTTAGTAACATTTTGTAATCAACAGCAATCACGTTATTGTCTACCCGCCAGCCGATTGCGATTACTACGATATATGCGTTGCCCTCTGCAAAATCTTGAGAAGCAATAAATAATCCAAAATTTTCTGTTTTTAAATCTGTTTTTAAAATATCGACTTTTTGCATAGTTTTATTTGGACATGCCTCAAACTGTGTTGCCTGCGTTACCATGGTAACATCCAACACATCATCCTCGTCACAGTTTATTGCCAAAGCTGAAGTAAATGCGTTTAATGTGTTTATCATATCATCATCGCTAATATTGATGTTATCCTCAAATGTATTCATATCGGTTTTCCAAACCTGCCCTGTAACGGCATTAATAACCATATTTATGTTCATGGATTCGTTTGTAAAGGTGACTTTCCAATAACTATAAACAGGGGGAAGTAATGCCCCGTTTTGTTCGGTTAATACATTTTGAAAAAGGTACGCTCTCGCATCACTAAAATGGAGCCATTCATCAGGAAAAATATGAAGTCCACTAATAAAATTAAGCCATTCTTTCCCTGTTTCGATAGCCTGTTCCATGTTTAATTGCTCACTTGTTGGCTCGTGGGGCGTTTCGCGACCGGAAGAATCCCAATTTTCCAGGATCGAAACAATTTCATTTTCATATAAATCAGACTGCGCAGGTGTAAACTCATCTTCTGTATTATTTGGGATTATTGATGTCATGTCTGCCGGTGTATTATCCAAAGTATTTGTGGCGACATGCAAAGTTATGGGGATCAGCTTATCTAATTTATTTTCTATCAGATTGCTTGTCAAGAACCATCCGCCGATAGCAATAGCAAGCGATAAAGTTACACCAATTATTGTTCGTATATTTTTTTTACGCATCATCAACACTCCTTTTGTGAATGAAAGCTATCTTAACGGTAGTGCCAACACCTTCAACGCTGTCAAATGCAAGGGAACAGCCATGAACTTCGGCTATCCTTTCAGCCAGCGCCAACCCGAGCCCGGCACCATGCTGCTTGCGGGAGCGGGATTTATCCACCGTATAAAAGGCTTCGGTTATGCGTGCAAGATCCGATGCCGGTATTCCCCTGCCGTTATCGGCAATGCTAATGGTAAAAATATTATTGTTTTGCCTGCCGGTCATTTCAATTTTGTCGCAGCCGGCTTTGATTGCATTATCAATTAAATTTAATAACAGAGTCTTGCATAAATCCTGTTCCACCAATATAAAAGCAGGTTGAATATCTAGCTGAAGTGTTATTCTTTTTTCATCAAGCACAGGCTTCAGACCTCCTGCTATATTCGTTATAAGCTCATCAGAGCGTATTTCTTCCAATATAAAATCTTGCCTGTTCATTATAAACAAATCCATCAGTTTCAAGGATAATGCTTCAAGACGCAGTCCTTCATTTAAGATATATAACGCGGCGTCTTTTACCTGATCAGGCGGAAGTATTTTTTGATAAAGCATATCTGCATAACCAATAACGGAAGTCAAAGGCGTTTTTAACTCGTGGGCAAAATTGGCAGCAAAATCTTCTTTTTGACGCGCATTTTCTACTAATTCACATATTTTGCTTTCTACTGCGTCAGCCATTAAATTAAAGCTGCCGGACAGCTCACCGATTTCATCGCCGCTTGAAACAGACAGACGTTCATTATAACGACCCCGCGCAATTTCGGAAGCGGCTTTATTCATTCTTTTAATCGGTTTTGTTATAAATATGGAAAGTATCAGGATTAAAACCATACTAAATAAAAGCGTTGTAAAATATATTTGTACAAATCGCTGCATCATTTGTTCCTTCTGCGCAATAATGCCGCTTATGTCGGTTGCAATGAGCAAATACATTGTTACGCCGCTTTGATTAAGTCTTCCGTTGACTGTGATATAGTTATCGTCATCCACCGTTTGCATTTGCATAACATAATAACCATCTGGTATCTCAGCCGGTAAAGAAAAACCGGCCTGCACCGGAAGGTCTGAATGAATAAGCGTTTTATCTTCCGCAAAAAATGCCGTTAAACCGCTTACTTCCGATGAAAGCCTTTTTAATAATTTGGGGGATATTTCTTCCTCTAAACTATCCACATATGATAACAAGCCTGCCTGTATTGTAAATTTATCGTATTGAAATTGATTGATTGCCCGCTCTATTTCCCGATTGATTGCACTCTCATATGAAAACGTAATCAATAAATATCCCGAAAGTAAGAGGGCAACGCTGATAACACATGTCGCGCACAGAAAAAATTTTGCAAACAGCCGCACAGACTAACCCTCCAATCTATATCCGATCCGAAAGACAGTCTTTATCCTGTCGTCCCAATCAAGTTTTTTTCGCAGCCTTTGGATATGCGTATCCAATGTGCGGGTTTCGCCGGTAAACGGTTCGTTCCAAACTTTTTCATAAAGCTTATCTCTATATAAAGCGACATTTCTGTTTCGGACAAGTACAAGAAGCAAATCAAATTCTTTCACTGTCAGTTCAACAGGATTCCCGTTCTTGGTTACTCTGCGTGATTCGATGTTAATGAAAACATCCTCAACTGTAATTTGCTTTTCACTCTTTCCGTACCTGCGCAATACGGCTTCAACCCGTGCTGACAATTCCCCAATCAGAAATGGCTTCACAAGATAATCATCTGCGCCGAGTCTCAAACCCTTTATCCGGTCATTTACTGTGCTTTTTGCCGTAATAAAGATAACCGGTGTACCAAGCGGCTTGATATACTCCAGTAATTCGTACCCGTTTATATCCGGCAGCATGATATCCAAAAGAATAAGGTCAAATTGTTCCTTCTCGATTAAATCAGCACCTTGCTTTCCATCAAACGCACAGGTACAGCGATACCCTTCGTCACTCAGATTTACATAGATTAGATTGGCAATCGCCTGTTCATCCTCCACTATCAAAAGATTAAGCATAAGAACACCTCAGTAGTTTCTGTGAAATACACCTTCAGCGACTACACAAACTACACTATTTTTACTCACGAGTTATCTGGTTTATTATAACACGGGGATGTGTCAAAGTTGTGTCACGGGTATATTTTTACCAACTCAAAGTCAAAACTCCTATTAAATAAACTTGGACTAAAATGCTCATCCAACCTGCCGGTTTGAATCTTTCAGTCATGTCTTTAGATGATTCAAAATATGAATATAGTTTTGATGCCAGATATGTTCACTTGTAACAATATTCTTCTGTGCTTTTTGTGAAAAGGTCAACTCTTCACCATCTAAAATAAGCACCCTATCCCAATTGCCTTTGTCTCCAACTGCATATTCAGATATATTTATCTTCACTCTGTAAACAAATTCTTTAGTCTTACCATCTGTATCAGCCAATACTGCCGCCAATTCAAAATAACCCGTACGATCCGACATATTTTTCATCATAGACAACAATGTCTCTACCGGCATGCTATTATTGAAGAAATTTGTATAAGGTCCAGGAAATGGATATAATGAACGGATGTACAAAGAATGATCTTCCCGCACCACCAGACCGTTAACATGCCTGGCATAGTGTAGGGCAGTTTCTCTGGCAATTTCGACACTTGAATTCCCTTGTATTTCAGGAATATCATTGTGTACGAAATGTAAATCTATATTCGAAACATTTGAAAAGACCTCTTTAACTGACTTTATTTTATCTTCATTACTGGTAATAAACGTTAATTTTGTCATAACAGATTCTCCTATCCCATAATATCATTCCATTTATAAGTTAAATTATAGGTACCGGTGAATTTAGAATAGGATTACAACCAGTCAATATAAATACACAGAAGCAGATTATAATACTTTTTTTGTACATAAGTTTAACCTCATTTCACTTTAATTGTCCAGATAAAATCAGTTCATCAAAGAAGCTCTATAAAAACCTGTTACATACTCACTTTTATGAACAAAACAATAAATGGATTGAAAATCTTTATCTATCATTATATGTATTTTTTCGTATGATTGCTTTTCTTCTGTGTCTAACATTAATACAGTAATATCATTAAATCCTCTTACATCGCTTGAGGATAAAGAGTATATCCGATATAAATCTTCCGCATGAATAATATCAACATTCATTATCTTATATACTTCGCCGTCAAAGAGAATATTGAGATCATCACTTAGTGTAAAAATTATTCCGAGATTTTCTTGAGATGGTTCATTAATTAATCTATTAGCAAATAATGCCTCTTCAATAATCCATTTATTTGTTAATAGGTCAATTTGTTTGACAATTCTTTCTTTTTCAATAATGGCTTCTTGGGACATAATTTGATTTAG
>Ga0153941_1000871_pt1 | contig 12621 bp, 8 predicted proteins | sample TSNJ025MetaG_FD_104733 | JGI IMG/M metagenome (GOLD analysis project Ga0153941, IMG submission 104733) | Attine ant fungus gardens microbial communities from New Jersey, USA - TSNJ025 MetaG | ecosystem: Host-associated > Fungi > Mycelium > Unclassified | place: USA: New Jersey, Brendan T. Byrne...
CTCTGACCAACGCTTCTATGATTATTTTAAAGCACAAAACATTGCCAAGAACCTTCAGGGTTCCATTGCCCTGAATACGCCGGTGGTAATATATTCCTGGGACAGTATTGCTGATGCACTGGCGGCCGGAGGGGTTGTCGAGGAACGTAACGGCACCTATTTTATTAATGATATGGGGGCATTGCTGGGAATGATCCAGGATGGTACCAAATGGTCGGATCTGGGCCTGACCCATGTTTTTGGCACCATTAACATCGGTTCTACCGATCCGGTCACCTCTTCTCCGGGTGCCACCTACTATGGCCTGCTGATGTCGATTATGAACGGCGGTCCGATCAACGAAAAGAATGTGGATAACGTACTTCCGGCAATTAAGGATTTCTATGAATACAGTGGTTTCATGAACAATACCCCCGCCGATTTGTTTGACTTATATCTGCGTACCGGCATGGGCGCCAAGCCGATGATTGTCGACTATGAGAAATCAATTCTGGAATTTGCCGTTGCCAATCCGGAGGGGTATGAACAGGTGAAAAACAAGGTGCGGATTCTGTACCCGGAGCCGACGATTTGGAACAGCCACTGTCTGTTAACCTTGACCGAAAAAGGGAACAAATATCTGGAAGCACTGAATGATCCCGATATCCGGCGCATCGCCTGGGAACAGTACGGTTTTCGCACCGGTTTAACCGGCGGCGACCGTGTGGCCGACATGCCGGTACAAGGACTTGCCGATGAACTGACTTCGGTGGTGCCAGGGCTAAAAAAAGAAGTCTATGATGTAATGATTGAGGCTTTAAAAGAAAATTAAAATAAGAAAAACTAAGAGGAGGCTATATAAATGTCAGAATTAAACTTAGAATTGCCAGGTGAAGTCAAGATAACTTCCGAAGTACTGGACCAGAAAGAGTACACCGAACAATACAACTATTTATCATTGGAGGCGCTGGATACTGATACCCAGAACCAGCTCAAAGATTTTGTCAGCCGACTGGAAATCAAGAGTCCTATGGATGTGCAGAATTATGGCATTAATGCTCAGAAAGATCTCACCGAAATCTCCGATTCCATCTTAAAAGGCGCCAAGACCAGAGACGTCGGCTTTATTAGCAAAGACATTACGGAACTGATTCTGCTGCTGAACCATTTTGATGCCAAAGTAAAAGAAATCCAGGCTGATAAGCCAAACATTATTGAAAAGCTGATGAAAACATTTAAGGCCAATGCCATTAAGGTTCAGACGGAGTATTCTTCTGTCGCCACAAATATTGACCGTATCGTCAATGTCCTGGAAGACCACATGGTTGAACTGAGAAGTTCGCTGGCCACCATGGAGAAGATGTTCGATACCAACGACAAGTATATCACGCAGCTGAAACATTACATCATTGCCGGAAAATTAAAACTGAATGAGCTGCAGACTCAGGTGCTTCCGAAGATGGAAGCAGAAGCTACCGCCAGTGGTGACCCGCAGTTGATTCAGAAAACCAGTGATTTCCGGGAAGTGGTTTATAAATTTGACAAGAAAGTGCACAACCTGCTGGTGTCCCGGATGCTGTCCATTCAGATGTCCGCCGAGATCCGGATGATTCAAAAAGTGGATGCGCAGATCCTGGAAAACATCAACGACCAGCTATTGCTTGCCATTCCGGCATGGAAAACCCAGATGGTGGTTGCCATTGCTGTCAATGAAGCGGCGGAAGCCAATCATTCCTCCACCCAAATTTCGGACACGATCAACAAGTCCATGACAAAAACTGCTGAATTGCTTAAGGATACCTCCCTTAAGGTTGCTGAGGCCAGCGAGCGGTCACTGGTTGATGAATCTACCATTGTTGCTATTAACAAGAACCTGATTGATACCATTAACGGTGTCTTTGAGATTTCCAAGAAAGCCCAGCAGGAACGGGTGGATAAAGAAAAACGGCTTATGGAATATGAAAATGAGCTAAAGAATGTGCTGTCGAGCCAGCGGTAATAATACCGTGTTGGCGAGCGTACGCCACCATGGAAGAACCCTCTGCCGGATTGACTATCGTCCGGCAGATTGGGAAACTTACCTTCCTCATTCTTTCTCAAACAGCGGTGTGGAAAAATAGCGTTCCGCCGTATCTGGCAGAACTGTAACAACCGTCTTCCCTTTTCCAAGCTTTTCGGCCAGCTTCAAGGCTGCTGCAACATTGGTTCCACTGGAAATTCCGCACATCAGTCCTTCTGTTCTGGCCAGCTCCTTTGCTGTCCAGATCGCTTCTTCATCCGATACGATATAAATGTCTTCGTAAATATTCTGGTTTAAGATTGCCGGAACCAACCCGTCGCCGATTCCCATCTGAAGATGGGTGCCAATGGTTCCGCCTGCCAGAATCGCCGCATTTTCCGGTTCTACCGCCCATATGATAATTTCCGGATTCAAAGCTTTTAACACTTCGCCAATTCCGGTAATCGTACCTCCGGTTCCAATTCCGGAGCAAAAGCCATGAATCGGACCGGCTACCTGCTCTAAAATTTCCAGCCCTGTATGATGGCGATGCACCATCGGGTTGGCCGGATTTTCAAACTGCTGCGGGACGAATACCCGGGGATTTTCTGCCGCCATTTGCAATGCGGTCTGCAGGCATTTTTCAATGCAGTCGCCGATATTTCCCGCATCATGAACCAGAATAACTTCCGCACCATAATGCTCTACCAGCTTCCGCCGCTCTTCACTGACAGAATCCGGCATGATGATAATTGTCTGATAACCCTTCACTGCACCAATCAAAGAAAGCCCGATCCCCTGGTTGCCGCTGGTCGGTTCTACGATAATGCTGTCCTGGTTTAAAATACCCTGTTTTTCAGCTGCCTGAATCATATTGAAAGCCGTTCTGGTCTTAATCGAACCGCCCACATTCAATCCTTCAAATTTCACTAAGACCTCAGCATTTTCCGGGCGGTTCATGTGGTTCAGTCTTATCATTGGAGTGTATCCGATTGCTTCTAAAATGTTGTTATAAATCATACTCTTTATCCCTTCCGTTTTGCAGGTTATTCACTCATTCTACCATAAAGTGTGACTATTTACTATGCCAAATGAAACTCTCTTTGCTGCCCTGCCAAATCCATTCTGTTTTCTGCACGGACTAAACCCATCAGTTTCGTCAAACCTTCTGCTTCACTGCCATTATTATTAATACTCCATTCTGCAAGCACTCCATAATGTTTAAGTTCCAGGGCATACAGCCTTACCATTTCTTCTGATACAGACACTGGTGCACGCTCACCGTTAGTGACCACGTAAGTCAACACTCTTTCACGACTTCGTATGTCTGCAATTATATTTTCCGGTTCTCGCTGAAGATGAATGATTTTTCCCATCCCGGGCATTATTGCCGCACATTCCGGCCTCAAAGCAACCTCGGCACCGGTGGCTATTACAGCCGGTCCTTCCAGTGCAGCAAGTTCAACCATCGCACGATATTCCTCCTCCCTGAATTGCATATAATAAGATGGCAGCATCCTTATAAAGGGATCTCTGATCGGAATTTTTTCAAAAGCCATTTTATCTGTATCAAAAAAAGGAATTTGCAACTCATTTGCCAGGCGTTTGCCAAGTGTTGATTTTCCCGAACCGGGTAGTCCAATTAAAATATATTTATTCATTTTTTATCTGTTCCTTTCGCTTTTACTCAAGGCACGAAAACTGCTGGAAAAGCAGATGTGCCTTAGAATTTATTCAGTATACTACAAATCGGGGGGAGTGGGGAGTGGAGCGAGGGTGGTTGGAGATGGGAGAGGGATGGAATGCTTTTACAAGCATCAATGAATGTGTCACGAACACACAGATGAATGTACCGACAATGATAGTCTGAGAGGGCATAGTATTCAATTTTCAATCTGCAATGATATTATATAGCTTATTGGATTCATATTCTGGGATATTAGGGAGACTCCCCTCATAAAGAATAGTAACTGAATGACATTATTTTATAGCAAAAACCGAATAATTACAATACCTTTTTATTAAAAAATGGATTAAAATTTGGTGCGAATATATGGCAGCAAATAAGAAGTACCGCAGCCAGTTTCAGATTAAGCGACTGTCGCGGTACTTGAAACTCATTCCAGCCAATCGGTTCTTTCGTCTTTTTTTTGGATCAAATCCAGAATGATGAAAGACAGGTAAATGTCGAATAAAAAGTCACCATCCATAAGTGAATGCCCAAGCAAATCGGTTATTCGTTCAAGTCGGTATATAAGCGTGTTTTTGTGTATATTAAGGATTTCATGTGTTTTCTGCCTGTTCTTTCCACAACGGATATAAGTAATCAGCGTCCTTAAATATTCCGAATTCTCCTTTTTATCATAATGTATCAGGTCAAGTAAACTTCTGTTTACGTTCGAAGATAAATCATTAACGGAAAATTCTGAAAGCAGAACATGTATTTTGTAATTTTCGTATTCACGCAATGATCGTTTGTTTCCTGCCGCTGCCGCAAAATCTCTCGCTTTCGTTGCCTGCGCGTAGTAGGTTTTTAATTGATCAATCTTACTAAAAAGGCTGCTTAGTCCTATTTCTATATCATACTGTTCAACCATTTCATTCAATATTTGGCGCAGATGGTTGGCATCCTCAGCATCCTTTGTATTACTCAGCATTACGATGTCCTTTTTGTGGAGCGTCGAATAGGATTTGTAAAACCTTCTGACGAGCAGCGATCTCAAATCCGCTATCTGTCGTTTTGACAGACCGGCTGTATCCAGAGCGGCCACATAGAAATTTTGAAATTTATCGGCACCAACATTGTTCAGCCATTGATTATTGTCACTGTTTATTTTTTTACCATTAAGCAGATCAATCATATTCTGCTCAAATTGAAGTACATAAAAATCTTGTTTTGCTCCCGAGTATCTCAATTTATAGGTAATCGCCCTGCATATGATACGGAGATATTCAAAATCATTGTCAGTCAATGGCTTGTTCTCTTCGATAATCGCAACACTGCCAAGACGTTCGGCATCAACAATCAAATTCATTGCAATACGCCGTCTTCCCTTAAAGCAATACCCATCCTCGATCATTACCGGATCTTTACTATGCTGAAAGTCTATAGAGTCAGTTTTCAGCGCACTGAGAAAGCTGGCTTTATCGGCTCCGTCTGCGCCCATGTCCATGGCTGCCGGGATATGCGCCGATATTCCGGTTTTAGACGTAAAGCAGATGATACTGGCGGCACCGCCAAAAACAATGATGGGATTCTCGATGAATCCAAAGCTAAAATCCAGGATTTTTTTGATATTCATATCCACAAGCAAAGTATTTAGCAGATTTTCAAAGAGCTGATATCTCTGCTGCTTAGATACCATAAAATCACGGAGCTTATAGTATAAAGCCTCTATGTCGTATCCTTCAAAAAGGAGAACTTCCATATTACACTGGGTGAAGTCAATGCAGCAATCATTTACAACGAAAAGCGCGGCTCCTCTTTTATCAAAACCCTCGGGCAGCAGTGAAGCGTATCCAATATATACATATCCCTCAATCAGCATGGCCGGCTTCATGTCAAGCCGAATCACTTCCTTATATCGATCGGACTCTGTTGGGTTGTAATGGTCGATGATATTGATTTCGGTCAGAATCGATTCCAGTAAACTTTGCGTTGAAAATCCCATCATTTCACTCTCCCTTTGCCGCGACTCAATTTATTCCCACCCTTTCCATAGTTATTATTGTATCATTTTATTTTTCAAAAGGGAAGACGTATGCGCTGTCATTTTGTATAAAAAACCAAATTGGATTGCTCTTGTTTGGTGCAAAACAACATTTAAAATGGGATAGCAATGCGGTAATATAATAATATTAACATATTTGATGGTGTGTTATTTGATTGTTTTGTTAAGTATGCACACAAAGGGGGGATTTATAAAAAACATGGTATACGAGGCGTTAGGAATTGATAAACCCGTCCTGGCCGCTTCAATGAACTGGCTTTCCAACGCAGAAAGGGCTGCGGCTTGGATTTTTACACGTCCATAGTATAGTATTTTGATAAATGAAAGGAGAATGAGGAAATGGCAGAGAAAACACTTAGGGCAGGAGTCATCGGATTAGGAGCTATAGGAGGGGGTGTTGCGGTTAGCCTGATAAACAGCGGAAGAGAACCGGTTGTTTATGATGTGCTTCCGGATGCTTATAAAAAGCACCCAGGCTTGCGGAAACAACTGGCTTCCCCCGCTGAAGTTGCAGGTTTAAGTGATGTCATTATGCTTGCCGTACTTACTGCCGCTCAGGCCAGGGACGCACTGGCCGGCGAAAACGGTATATTGTCCGGAGCGCATGAGGGCATGGTAGTCGTGCTGCTGGCAACTATCTCCGTCAGGGAGGCCAAAGAACTGGCCGAACTTTGTGCACAGCGGCAGGTAGGCTTTCTGGATTGCGGTGTCACACCCGGAAATCTTGCCGCGTCAAATGGTTTGATTGCCCTTGTTGGCGGAGACGAGGCAACATTGGAGCGGGCGCGTCCCGTGTTGGAAGACTGGTCAGCCAGTATCGTGCATTGCGGCGGCACAGGCACGGGCATGGTGGCCAAAATCGCTCGAAACGTGAATAACTACAGCTATTGGCGAATTACGTATGAGACCTCCCGCATGGTAATGGCGGCAGGGATCGATCTGAAAACATATGTAGAAATGCTTGAAACGATTGATAATGCAGAGCGGCTGTATCTCAATTTCCTGCGGCACTGCGCAAAGACACCTGATGGGAAATTACCCGCTGAAACGACTGATATGTATTCCAAGTTTTTACCAAAGGATCTCAAAGCCTCAATAGAACTATCCGAATCTCTTGGTATTGCGATGCCGGTACGTGATGCCGTATATGAAATGCTTGATGAAACGTTGAATTTAAAATAAGACAAAGAATAAGGAAAGGGAGGATCTCCATGAAATACAACTCAACTGAAGGCATGAAAATTTTTGAACCCATCTCTGTGAAAGGAATGAACCTCAAGAACCGAATCGGCATTGCCCCCTACGGTTCTCATCCCTGTGATCCTGATGGCGCGCCCAACGATGCAACTGTTGGATACTATAAGTATCTTGCGGAAAGCGGTGCCGGGTTTATTCAGATAGGTATCGTTGACCCTATCCCCAAAGATACCAAAATACGTTACAATCCCCGTTCGCGCATTCGTTTCTCGGAGGATTCGATGATCGATGCATGGAGGCGTGTAACGGATGTCATCCATGAATACGGCTGCAAATGCTCAATTCAGCTGGGAATCTTTGGATATATGCAGGGCAACCGCTTCTCTGAGCTGATTGAAGATAACAAGAAGTATGCGTTTAGCCATATAGATGCCGCGATGCCGGTTACCAAACATGAAGAAGCAAACCTCATGACTCCGGAGGAGATCATGACGATCGTCGGTTACTGCGGCGATGCTGCCCGTCGCGCAGTGGCAGCAGGCTTTGATTCAGTTGAGGTGCATAACGCGCACAGTGACGTGATGTTTGGCGCCTGCTCACTTGACCCGATGTTTAATACTCGCGAGGACGAATTCGGCGGAACCATCGAAGGCCGTTTGCGCTTCACTGTGGAAATGGTCAAGGAAATGAAACGTAATGTCCCTGATGGTTATCCGGTTGCCTTACGTATCAACGCGGATGATTTGAAGGGTGAGCTCGCAAATACAAATGAAGATATCTGCAAATACATTGTCCCGGCGCTTGAAGCTGCCGGTGTTGACTTAATTGACTGCTCGGCGGGCGGATCCCTGTATGCCGGACACGGTAATCTGCCAACTCTTTATCAACCCAGAGCTTGCTGGATCCATTTACACGCGAATGTCAAGAAGGCGGCAACCGTTCCGGTCATTGGCGTCGGCCGCATAACCAGCCTCGAAATGGGCGAGAAGATTATCCGCGAGGGATTGGTGGATATCCTTTTCTTTGGCCGTGAAGCATATGTTGACAACGAATGGATTCGCAAATTCCAGGCCGGAAAGAACATGCCGGGAGAAGTTCGTCAATGTATCGGCTGCGATACCCGCTGTTTCCCATGCTCAATGAACTATGCCGCTATCGGTTTGCAGCGCCCGGATATGGTTATGCCTCTTGTGCCTGCGGCGAAGAAAAAGCGCGTGCTGGTCATTGGCGGCGGTGTCGGCGGTATGGAAGCTGCTCGTGTTGCCGCCGGTCGTGGACATGAGGTTACGCTTTGGGAAAAGAAAAGTGTCCTCGGCGGCGCGGTAGGTGTTCTGGCTACCACACCACATCTTTTCGAGTTTAAAAACGCAGTTGAATACCTATCCGGCCAGATGGCGGAATTGGGCGTAGATGTCCGTGTTTGCTGCGCCGCGACAATCGACAGGGTCAAGGCCTTTGCTCCCGACGCGGTGATTCTTGCGACCGGTACTACCGAGAGGCTGCCCGAAGCTTTTGAGGGCCAGCCAATGGTTATGTCGTTGCTTGAAGCCATGGAACGCCGTCGGGAATTCCGCAGCGTTGCCGATTGGCACAAGAAAATATGGTTCTCGGGCTTCACCGGTTGTGAGTTTGCGCTTGATTTAGTGGCAGAAGGCGCTGAGGTTACCATGGTCGGCCCCGGCGGAGACAAAACTGTGGCTGCCGAAAAATGGTTCACCCGCGACCGCAAAGACTATCTGCGCCACAAATTAACGGATGCGAACTATGTCCGCCGCGATATCAGTTTCTCCCGCGCGAATGTCAAAATGCTTTTCCACTCCAAGATAATTTCTGTTGACGCGCAAGGCGTGCATTACTATCACAATGGCATTAACAAGGTCTCACCTTATGACGCTGTGATCATCACGTCGCCCAGAGATAAGAATGACGAGATGTTTGAGAAGCTTCAGGAGTTGGTTCCGGAAGTATACAAAATCGGCGACTGTGACAAGGTTGGAATTATTCAAGACGCCGTCAGAACCGCCAACGAGGTTGCAAGGACATTATAAAAACAGCCCGCAAGGAGGAGAACAATTCTATGTCTGAGAATAAATTTAGTCCCTTTTTCCAACGAACTTATATAGGGAAATTGGGTATAAAGAATCGGTTGGTCATGGCTCCTATGGGCATGGGCAGCGATAAGACCGGCGCGGTGGGACCGGAAGGGGTTGACTATTACGAAGCCAGAGCCAAGGGCGGTGCCGGAATGCTCATCATTGGATTCCAGATGGTTACAAATAAGACCGACCCCAACCTCCGTAACTTTTTTGCGGTGGACACCACCCTGCAGGAGTGGGCCTGGAGTACTTTGGCGGAACGGATCAAGGCCCAGGGCACAGCGGTGTGTATTCAGCTCGCCTGCGGGCTTGGCCGCAACGCCCATGTAGTACCCGGCGCGCAAAATGTTTCCGCCTCGGTTAACCCATGTTATGAGGATCCCACGCAGGAAACCCGGGCATTAAGCGTTGATGAAATCCATGCCATCGTGGAAGCTTATGGGCGGTGCGCTATGCGGGCTAAACGATCCGGCTGTGATGCGGTGGAGATCCATACTCATATGGGATATCTGATCGATCAATTCATGACGCCGCTCTGGAACAAGCGGGAGGATGAATACGGCGGCTCCTTCGAGAACCGGATGCGCTTTCTTACGGAGATCTACAATGAAATTCGACGCAACGTAGGACCCGATTTCCCGATTTTACTGCGGATATGCATGGATCATCTGATTCCCGGGGGGCGGACATTGGAGGAAACTGCAGAGATTATCCGCTATTGTGATCAGCTGGGCATCGACGCGTTTGATGTTGATGCCGGGTGCTACGAAAGCTATGAGTGGGGGTTTCCGACGATTTATCTGGAGGAAGGCTGTATGGCGGACCATGCCGCGTATGCAAAAAAGTTCACCAGCAAACCAGTTCTCAATGGGGGTGCTTATACTCCGGAGGCGGCGCTGGATGCCGTAAATGAGGGAAAAACTGACTTTATCGTGGTGGGCCGCGGTATGCTTGCCGACCCGGATTATTCCATCAAGCTGAAGGAAAACCGACGGGAGGATCTTCGCCCCTGCATCAAGTGCAATGAGTATTGCTTGAGAAAATCTAAAGTTCATCCGCTTTCCTGCTCGGTGAACGCGACCTGTAACGACGAAGCGGCATTGAGAATACAAAAGACTGCCGCTCCGAAAAAGGTCGTTGTGGTGGGCGGCGGTCCTGCCGGTCTGGAAGCCGCACGCGTAGCGGCGCTCAAGGGCCACGATGTCATACTGTATGAGAAAGGCTCTGCTCTGGGCGGGCAGCTGATTGCGGCATCGGTACCCTCCTTCAAAAACAGATTAGCCTCGCTGATAGAGTATTTCAAGGTACAGCTGGATAAGTTGGAGGTTAAGGTAAAACTAAACACTGAAATCAGCAGCAATTCTACCGAATTGGAAGGCGCCGACCGCATTATTGTCGCGGTGGGGGCAGGTCCTCTTGTTCCGCCGATTCCGGGAGTTGAAAGGCCAGACGTGCTGGAAGTCATGGACGCTCACCTGGGAGATCAAAGTCGTATAGGCCAAAAGGTCATTGTCGCGGGGGGCGGGCCGTCCGGCTGTGACTGCGCCATAGAGCTTGCCAGGGAAGGCAAGGATGTTGCCATTGTGGAGATGCTTGACACTATCTATCCCACGGCTACGGTTGACAACAAGATGGGAGTTCAGCGCCTGCTCACCCAATTGGGTATCAAGACTTACACCGGACATAAGGTACTGGAGTTCACAGACAGTGGGCTTCGTGCTGACAGTGCCGGCGGAGTGAAGGAGCTGGAGGCCGATACCGTCATTCTTGCCTTGGGAACCCGGCCTAACGCAGTTGTGGCAAAAGAGATTCTGGATACATACATTGACGCGTCCCAAATTGGCGACTGCGTATCCATCGGTCAAGTCGGCGAAGCCGTACGTTCCGGGTTCTTCGCCGGTTGGGGGATCGACTGACATAACACAGATTCGGGAGAAAAGAAAGAAAGGTGTGAATTTTTATGGCAACTATGTCTAAAACGAAACAGTACACATTTTTTATCGCCGGAGCGCTGAGTATGATGAGTATGACCCTGAGCAGTTACGGCATTGCTACCGTTACCCCCAAGCTGCTTCGGCAGTTTGACGCTATGCAGCACTATACCCTCACCAGCCTGATGGCCTCCATCGGCATGCTCCTGTTCTTGCCCATCGTGGGGAAGGTGGTCGACACTATTGGCAGACGCCCCATGTTGCTTTTGGGTGGCGGCATCATGGCAGTCGCCTCACTTGCAACCGGATTTGCCACCAACTTCCCGGTTTTCATTATTATGCGCGCTTTGATCACTATCGGTACCGCATGCCTGACGCCCATACCATCATCTACTCTGCCATTCGTGTTTGAGCGCAAAGAATTGCCTAAGCTTTACGGTATTCAGGGAGCCTTTCTGGCGCTTGGCACCTTCTTTGGCTCCACTATCGCCGGTTTTCTAAGCGATAAGGGTTTGGCATGGCTCGCAGTGGCATATCCGGGAATTCTGGCGTTGGTCGCCTGCCTGGTTATGACCGCGCTTCTGCCGGACATTCCGCGCAAGAAGCTGCCTTCGATTGATTTCGGCGGCATCATCCTCATGTTTCTCCTGATAGGACCGCTCATGTACATATCCAGCTTTGGTTCTAAGGTAGGCTGGGGCAGCCCCGCCATCATCGGTATGGCCGTTGTGTTAATTGTTTCCTTCATTATCTTTATCAACGTTGAAAAGAGGGTCCAAAGTCCGCTCATTGATCTGAAATTATTCAAGAACCCCGTGTTTACAGCGGCCATTCTCTGCACCTTCCTGATGGTCGTATACCAGTCCGCCATGCGCGTGTATGTTCCCCTTGCAGTCCAGAATGTCTTGGGACAATCTGCTGCCGTTTCCGGTTCCGTCCAACTGCCCCGCAGCATTTTAAACATGATAATTCCCGCGTTTTTCGGTGCCTGGGTAGGGAAGAATCAGAAGAACCGCGTATGGGTAGGCCTATTCCTTGCCGGCCTGTTTATCGCCATCGGCAACATTTTCATGGGCTTCACCACCGCCGCATCTTCCCTGATCCCATTCTTTGTGGGGCTGGGATTCACCGGCATCGCTGAAAGCACCAAGCAGTCAACTTCAGCGCCAGCTATACAGAGCACTCTGACAGCAGATAACATGGGATCCGGAATGAGTCTGAACAGCATGATGGGTTCTTTGGGCAGCGCCATTGGTGCTTGCGTATTCGGTGTCATTTATGACGTGATTTGCCCCGATGCCACAATCATCGCCGATGTGAACGCGGCCTGTAACGTTATCTTCAGGGTCGCGGCTATCTCCGGTCTGCTTGTTTGCCTGCTGGCCTATGTATTTATCAGGCCGAAAAAAACCGAATCTGCGGCTGCGGCTTCATAATAAGGAGTGAGACAAGGACAAGGGGGGCAAACGATTCCGTTTGCTCCCCTTTAATCTCAAAAAACTATCCTTTCAAACAACAGCATCCAATACTTGTGCAAAATTATCCTGTATCAATAGATCCGCAGATCCATCTCGACTCGTAGCATCTCGGTTAATGATGATCAGATGCTCTCCTTTGAAATAATCAATCAGCGATGCCGCAGGATAAACTAACAAAGATGTTCCTGCGATGATAAGCACATTAGCTTC
>Ga0153941_1000877_pt1 | contig 12538 bp, 12 predicted proteins | sample TSNJ025MetaG_FD_104733 | JGI IMG/M metagenome (GOLD analysis project Ga0153941, IMG submission 104733) | Attine ant fungus gardens microbial communities from New Jersey, USA - TSNJ025 MetaG | ecosystem: Host-associated > Fungi > Mycelium > Unclassified | place: USA: New Jersey, Brendan T. Byrne...
AAAAAAGGATAATTTTAAGGAGGATATTAAAATGGCAAAAGAAGCATTGGGAATGATAGAAACAAGAGGTCTGACCGCAGCAATTGAAGCTGCAGATGCAATGACCAAATCTGCTGAGGTAGTACTGATTGGTACTGAAAAAATCGGTTCCGGTCTGGTAACCGTAATGGTACGCGGAGATGTGGGTGCTGTGAAGGCTGCCGTAGAAAGCGGAGCTGCTGCAGCAAGCAGACTGTGAGAGCTGGTAGCTACGCATGTAATCCCAAGACCCCATGCTGATGTGGAGAAAATCCTGCCCACAGTTTAAAACGGTAATGGCATGACGGAAGTAAATTAAGGAAAGAGGACGAATCATGGGCAACTCATATGGCTTTATCGAGATATCCGGCGTTGTCGCAGCAACGGATGCGTTGGATATCATGTGTAAAACTGCAGAAGTGGAACTGGCTACCTGGGAGCGTAAGTTAGGCGGGCGCCTGGTTACGGTCATAGTCAGGGGAGAAGTTGCCGCAGTCACACAGGCGGTGGAAGCAGCCTGTAAGAACGCGGTCAAACAACCCGTATCCCATGGAATCATTGCCAATCCTCACCCGGAAATCGTTAAGCTGGTAAAGAAAAGTGCCGGCCGGTTTATGGCAGTGGAAACGGAGGAAGCATAAATGGCAGAGAAAAAAGAAACACCCAAAAAGGCAGTAACTGCTACTAACCGTGTTAGGGCAGCGAAAGCAGCATCGTCTGCTGCAAATACAGATACTTCAAACATTGAACATACTACTACAGATACATTATCTGTAACAAAAAAGGAGGAAAAAAGAATGTCACAGGAAGCATTAGGAATGATTGAAACAAGAGGATTGGTAGCAGCGATCGAAGCAGCAGATGCTATGTGTAAATCCGCTAACGTATCTTTGGTTGGCACAGAGAAGATCGGTTCCGGTCTGGTAACCGTAATGGTACGCGGAGATGTGGGCGCTGTAAAATCTTCTGTTGAAAGCGGTGCTGCTGCAGCATGCAAGCTGGGCGAACTGGTAGCAACTCACGTAATTCCAAGACCTCATGGCGATGTAGAAATGATTCTGCCTCAGACAAAAGCATAAGAGGATCTGAATGGCGGTGTCCTTTTGGAGGACACTGCCGGAATGGAGAGTATACTTATGGACGCAAGAGAAATTGAGTTTATTACACGTGCGGTAATCGCCGCGGTTGAGAATAAAAAGCCGGGTGAGAATGGACTGCCGGTACCTGTGGGTGTATCTGCCAGACATGTGCATCTGACACAGGAGCACGTGGAACAGTTATTTGGAGAAGGTTATCAGTTAACAAAGAAAAAAGATCTTATGGGCGGACAGTTTGCTTCCAATGAGATGGTGACAATCGTTGGTCTGAAGCTTAGAGCAATAGAAAATGTCAGGATTCTTGGTCCGGTCAGAAAAGCCTCCCAGGTAGAGGTATCTGCTACGGATGCCGTGAAGCTGGGGATACAGGTACCTGTGAGAGAATCCGGGGATCTGGCGGGAAGTTCGCCGATTGCCATCGTTGGTCCTAAAGGTGCACTGTATCTGAAGGAAGGCTGTATCATAGCAATGCGCCATATACATATGTCAACGGCAGATGCTGTATATGCCAAAGTGAGTGATGGTGATATTGTTTCTGTAAGAGTTGATAATGAACGGGGTACTGTTTTGGGTCAGGTTAAGATCCGGGTGGATGATTCTTTTACACTGGAAATGCATATAGATACGGACGAAGCAAATGCCAGTAAGATATCTACCGGAGATAAGGTGTTACTGCTTGCTGCTTCCCAGGTCACAGCAATATGATGCGGCTAGCAGACATGAAACTGTAATGATTAGATACTCATTATCCGGGAGTAAGGCTGTGCCGATTATTCGGCAAATCCTAACAACAGAAGTGGAGTAGGTATGATAGTAGGCAAGGTAGTGGGAAGCGTGGTATCAACACGCAAGAATGAGAATTTAGTAGGAAATAAATTCATGATTGTGGAACCGGTCTCCAGGATGAAAAGTGAAACGACACAGCTGGTAGCGATAGACAATATTGGTGCGGGCATCGGGGAGTATGTACTGGTAGTCTGCGGCAGTGCTGCGCGGATTGGCTGTAATATGGAAAAAGCACCTGTTGATGCTGCCATTGTGGGAATCATTGACGATCCTGCCGGATTAGAGTAGAGGTTTCATATGACAGCTGAAGAACTGCGTGCGTTAGTTAAGGAAAGTGGTATTGTAGGAGCTGGCGGAGCCGGCTTTCCTACTTATATGAAAATAGATAAGAGGGCAAACACCATTTTGATGAATTGTGCGGAATGTGAGCCCTTACTTATGCTGCACAGGCAGCTTTTAAAAGCCCATACCCGGGAAATCTTAAGTGCATTCTCCCGGATTGCGGAGGTTGTGGGCGCCGGTGAAGCTATTATTGGAATCAAGCAGGAATATGAAGATACCATAGAAGCTCTTTTGGCATATCTGCCGTCCTTCCCTGGGATACATCTGCATCTGCTTACGGGTTCTTATCCCATGGGAGATGAGGTGGTTCTGATCTATGAAGCCACCGGAAAAGTGGTTTCTCCAGGCGGGCTTCCCATAGAGGCAGGCATAGCGGTATTTAATGTGGAAACGGTATATAATATATACAGAGCACTGGAACAATCCGCTCCGGTCACAGATAAGCTGGTCACTGTGGCAGGAGAAGTGGCAGCACCGATTACCGTGAGGGTACCGGTGGGGACTTCGTTTCAGGATGTGGTGTCGATGGCAGGCGGCGAAACCCATAAGGACGCTGCCTATCTGATCGGCGGTCCCATGATGGGAAAGATAGGAACCCGCTATGAACAAGTGACCAAGACCACCAATGCCATTCTGGTACTGCCCGGGGACCATATCATTATCAGAAAGAAGAAAATGCCTGCTTCCATCGGCATGAAACGAGCCGCATCCGCATGCTGCCAGTGCCAGATGTGTACGGACTTATGTCCCAGACATAATCTGGGGCACCCTATAGAACCCCACAAATTTATGCGTGCGGCAAGCAGCCATGATTTTCATGACCTGGAAGTGTTTATGAATCTGTTCTTCTGCAGCGGCTGCGGATTATGTGAAATGTTTTCCTGTCCCCAGAGCCTGTCTCCAAGAACACTGATTGAGGAATGCAAGACCGGTATGCGCTGTGCCGGAGTAAAACCGCAAGTGGGAGCAGAAGCAGTACCAGTCAGGGAATCCAGAGAATACCGAAAGGTGCCGGAAAAGCGCCTGGAGGCCAGACTGGGGCTTGCCAAATATGATAAAGAAGCAATATTTTATGACCATGGTCAATTTGAGCATGCTCAATTTGAGCATATTAAGCCTGTACGTCAGGTAAGGCTGTTATTTTCCCAACACATAGGAGCTCCTGCAATATGCAGGGTAAGAAAAGGGGAAGAAATTACAAGGGGACAGATTATAGCCGGGGCGGCAGACGGATTAAGCGTGCCGGTGCATGCCTCCATAAGCGGTATTGTTACAGATATAACGGAGAAGTATGTGGAAATCTCGGAGAGATGATTTAGAATTGCTGTTTGCGCCGCAAATGTGAACAGTAATGATTCGGAAGCAGAGAGGATAAAGCAACATGGCAAAGGCAATCGGTATGATTGAATACAAAACAGTGTCCGCCGGTGTAATGGCAGCAGACCGTATGGTGAAGACTGCGGCAGTGGAACTGATGGAAGCCCAGGTAGTGTGTCCGGGCAAATATATTGCACTGATAACCGGAGAACTGAGTGCGGTACGGAGTGCTGTGGATGCAGCAATGATACAGGACGGGGAACAGTTCATTGACAGCTTTGTCCTTGGCAACCCCCATGAAAGCATATTTCCTGCAATCTATGGAACCACACAGGTGACAGCAGTAAATGCCCTGGGTATTCTGGAAACCTTTGATGCGGCATCCATTTTCGTTGCAGCGGATGAAGCTGCCAAAACTGCCATTGTGGATTTGATTGAACTACGTATTGCCAAAGGTATGTGCGGAAAATCCTACCTATACCTTACCGGAGAAGTTGCTGCTGTGGAAGCCGCTATTGAGAGGGCAAAAGCAGTAGTGGCCCATAAGGGAATGTACCTGGATTCTGCCGTTATTGCCAATCCTGACGATCAGATTTGTAAATCGATCCTATAAGTCAAATACCTCGCAGCTTGCTCGTGGGAATAAAACTGGTGCCTGCATCTGCTCTTATATGCATCCTTTTATGAAAAGTGCCTGCTATGAATCGTAACAGCTGTCATATTGCTGAACGCGGCATATCATATAAAAAGGAGTAGGAAGGAGTAGAAAAATGAAGAGTGCAGTCAGTTATGAGTACTTTGAGCAGGCTATAAAAGTCATACAGAGCAGTACTGTCATTCCCTTTGCCAGTGTGCATGGCCCTGAAATTTCATGTGGTTCTGACGGGGAGCCGGATCGTGCGGCACCTTTGGGTTTTGCATTTTTTAGTAACAGCTGTACAATTACCCGGGAATCTGATGGAACAATTGATCTTGCAAACAGTACAAATGGAAACCGCCAGTTTGCGTTTACAGCTCCTTATAATTGTATCATTGAGAATGTATATGCAGAAGCCGGTCCATATTCCACATTCAACATACCGTCAAATATAACGGTATTTCCTTTTATTAAACTATACAAGGCATCTCAGGGCAGTAACCTTTTCAAGCCGCTTGACAGTACGAAAACAGAAAATACAACAGGTTTCAGCGGCTCAATAAGCGGCGGAACTTTGACTTCTGCGCAGACGCTGAATATCGGAGAGGTAATAACAGCAGGTGACAGAATACTGATAGCAGGACACATGGAATCATCGGGAACCGGATCATTGTCACAGAACACCTGCATGTATTTTACCGGCGGGGTATCGTTGCTTCGAACGCTAACGTAACTGCTGCCATTGCCTGCAGACTTAATCCCCCGAATTTTTCAGGGGGATTGGTACATAGACATGCTGCATGAATTGAATTATGATAAAGGTAGTCACCTTGGGGTGATTATTTTTTTGTATTCAAAGATCTGAAGGAAGTCTTAAAAAAAAGGTGGTACCAGTCTGTCCGCTGCTTTCTATAGTCAGGCCATACTTATCACCATAAAGAAGGCGTGCCCGGTCATTTACATTCTTTATTCCATATCCTTTTGATTGCTTTTCCAATAAAGTAGGCAGGAGAAGGGCTGGTATTCCGGGTCCGTTGTCGGAAACACGAAACATTATGTCATTTTCATACCGGATGCAGGTTATATTCAGTAAGCCCTTACCAGATGTTTTTTTCTCAATACCATGGATCAGTGCATTTTCAGCAAGAGGCTGCAGCATCATATTTGGTATCTTGGAAGTTTTTAATGATTCTTCGATTTCGTAATCCACATCAAAGGTATTTCGGTGCATAATCAACTGGATTTTAAGATAGGACTGAACATTGGTCAGTTCATCTGCGATTGAAGTCAGAGTTTCACCTTTATTCACCGTGGTACGGTAGAAGCTGGACAGAAGCAGCGTCATTTCGCTGATATCCTGTGCTCCTATATGTATGGCCCGCCAATTAATAAGGGAAAGAGAATTATATAAAAAATGAGGATGAATTTGAGCCTGAAGAGCTTTTATTTCCGCTTCCTTTTCCAGTAGCTTGGCGGTATATACCTCATGGATTAAATACCTGATTCGGTTAACCATTTTATCAAAGCCATGAATTAATTCACCGATTTCATCAGCGGAATCGCTGAAAACCGAGACATCCAGGATGCCTTCTTCAATTGTCTGCATATTTACCCGAAGCTCTTCAATGCGTCTGACCATTTTTCGGGCATAAAGAGTGCTGACGCAAAGGACCAGTAAAGAGGTTCCAAGAACCAACAGGAGTGTAAAAATCAGCATTCGTTGTGTTGCTGAATTAAATTCTTTTATAGGAGTATAAAAGTAAACAGTCCAGTTTGTAGATGGAATCGGAAAGTTGTATGAAGAGAAGGTTACATTCTCAAAACGAAAAGAATTCCGGGTTGCCGCAAGAATCTCGTCCATCATCTCCAGGGCTTGAGGATCAGAATGAAACACAACGTGATTCAATTCATCCATAACCAGAAAATCCCTGGAAGGCTCTGTATCTAAGAAACCGAAGAGTTCCTCCTTGTTAATAGACATAACCAGAACGTTTTCTTTTGGCGAGGGGGTAATTATAGTGAGTATTGATTTTATGCATAAGAGTTGATCTTCTTGTGCATACCATAAAATATCTGTGGTTCCCCGAACTTTCTCATACATGGGGATTTCATCCAAATATTCCACAGGCAGGACGGTTGTTCCGTGCTGTGTCAGGTTTGTTCCCGTATAAAGGGTGATTCCATCGATTCCTTTGTTCAGATTTCTGGTGGTGAGGAAGATGGGGTCAATGACATAATTAATTTGCTCAAACATGGAATAGGGGGAGTCATAATTATAATTTGCAGCTTTGACCAATTCCTGAGTGAAGCTTAAGGTACGGATAATATGATTATACATTTCCAGTTGATTTTCAAAGGTCAGAACTGTTTGCTTAAGGGATGCCTGGAGATTGGATTCTTCCTGCTTCATAAGGAGATATCTGGTCTGATAAAAACTGTATCCGCCAAGTATGGTAATAGGAATAAGGCTCAGCAAAAGAAAAGCTATCAGGGTTTTCTTTCGAATGTTTGCATTTTGATACCAGTTGGATATTTTATAGAAGCGTGTCTTCATATTTACCCCCCCTTGTCCGCTTCGGCGGACATCAATTCAATATTTGAAAGTGACCTTCTTTCAAACTTACCCCCTATATGAGATGCTGTTAAAATATTTACTCAAATCTCTCTTCTGGGCCGATTGTATTCTGCCTGTATTTTTCCGGTGTGTCTCCATAGAATTCCTTAAAGCTTTGACAAAAGTAGGAGAGGTTGGAATATCCTACCTGAATGGCAATGGAAATAATTTTCATGGTAGTGGTTTCTAATAATTCTTTTGCTTTTTCCATGCGGAAGGTTTTAATATATTTGTTTAAGCCGCAGTTCATTTCTCTTTTAAAGAGAGTGCATAGATAACGGGGCGATAAAAAGACCAGGGAGGATAAAGTCTGAAGATCCAGAGCTTCACCGTAATGAGTACTTATATATTGTATGATCATCTGTATTTCATGCTTTGAAGATCTTTGCTCCAGGGAATGTGTCCGGTCAATCTTTTCCAGTGCTTCCTCAATAATTTCAGATATCTTTCTTAAATCGGTAGTTTTATAAATTATTTGCACGATCTGACTTAAGTGCTCTTCATTTGATGTATCCGAAGAAAGGTTGAACATAATGTCCTTATATAAAGAGGAGAAGATGAATTTGATATATATGTGGGACAGACTGTTTTTCGTTTCATAGTATTGAAATAAAAGCGCAAGCTGCGTTTTTAAGGCAGAAATATCCCTCCCCTGGATATTTTTTTGTATTTGCTGATGCAGTGCTTCCTCGGATTTCTGCATGGAAGGTGTAACAGATACAGAATCGGTCTCATAGAATATGGAAGTATCCGATTCAAAAAAACGTCGTTCCATTAAATGCTCTAATTCTGCAAATACAATAGGCAATTCTTTGAAGTCTTCCATAGGACGGCTCATGGCCAGATAACAATCCCGATCATATTGCAGGCGTACAAAATGCTGGATTAATAAAGCTGTTTCCATAAGACTTTCAAACGTAATAATTACGATTGATGGAAAAAAAAGGACACTTTGACACATATTTAAGTTTAAATATTGAGTTTCACATGGAATTGCTGATAAAAGCGTATCCTCAAAAGCTTCACCGATTTTGTCAAAAAACTCATCTGCGAATTCAAGAAGAATCATCCGCCGGTATGGAATAGTGAAAAAAGTCTTTTCCTGTTCAGTTAAAAGTGGAAGTGTATTATTAACAGCTTTAAACAGGATATGCTTTCGGGCAAAGCTTTGGTTTTGAAGGGTCATGTAAGTATCCCTTACGGAACTCATGATTTGCTTTGCCGCCTTGCTCATTATTCTTGTAAATTCTTCCGTATCGAGCGGTTTTAAGATATAGTCGGATACGCCCAGACTGATCGCCTGCCTGGCATAAGCAAAATCCGAATGTCCGCTGTAAAGAATTATGTACAGATGCGGATAAAGAGCCAGTGCTTCCTGTGTTAATTCCAAACCATCCATAAAGGGCATACGTATGTCGGTAAAAAGAATATCTATGACATTTTTATGAAGTATCTGTAGTGCCGCCAACCCGTCTGCAGCACTGAAAATTTCAAAATCGTAATCCAATTTCTCTAAAAGAAAGATAATTCCCTCGTTTTCATCAGGTTCATCATCTACAACCAGTATTTTTATTCTCATCTCGAAAATCACGCCCCTTCTGCAGGCTTCGCCTGTTCCCGCTCACTAACGCTCATTATATCATGAACTTCGTTCATGATCGTCATTCGCCGTTCGCTAACGCTCATTATATCATAATCCCTATAATCTTTGGAGGGCTTTGTGAAAGTCAGGAATATTCTGATATGAATATGAATTATTTTATGTGTACAGAAAAGCAAATAGTAATTAGAATATAAGACAGGCGGCCGACCTCTTAGTAACAGGATGCAAATTCACATTTTTTTATACCTGTGAATTAATGTGAAAAATTTTGTATGTGCACAGAGCGCACAGATGGGAGTTATTATGAAAACTAAAAAAATAGCTGTATTTATTATTTTAATGATGCTGGTGTCTTCGATTTCAGCATGTTCCGGTAATGTTCAGGGAGATACTTCGGGCGGAACGGATTCATCTGCTGCAAAAGAGACCGGCGAAGGTACAGATTCTTTAGCAAAAAGTTGGGAAGAAGCTGAAAATTCTGCTTATACCGCATACCCGGAAACAGTAACATTTACAATTGGCAAGGAAGTTCTGAATCTTAGCGGTTTAGAAGGTACGGAATATGAAGGAGACGATCAATCCGATAATGCCTGGGGACGTTATGCAAATAGAATTCTGAATATAGAGGCAGAGAATATTTTTGAGGCAAATAGTGGAGACGATTATAATCAGAAGGTTTCCATGGCGATTGTTTCCGGGAAGATACCGGATATTATGACCGTTTCGGATTATGATACATTATTACAGCTTTATGAAAATGATTTGATTGAGGATTTGACAGATGCATATGAAAATGCAGCCAGTGACCGCATCAAGGAGATTTATGATTCATATGATGGAAGATGCCTTGACAGTGCGACAATTGATGGGAAACTCATGGCACTGCCTACAACGGAAATTTCCCACGGTCCTGGGATTCTCTGGCTGCGGAAGGACTGGATGGAGCAGCTTGGTTTGGAAGCACCGGAAACGCTGGAGGACATTGAACATATCCTTCAGGAATTTGTTGATAAAGATCCGGGCGGCAATGGGGAAGGCAATACAATTGGTCTGGTTGTGTCTAATGAAGTGGCAGGAGAATCCGGTGGAAATTATATGGTCAATAACATCTTTGCCCTGTTTGGAGCCTATCCCCAGCAGTGGTTGGATGATGGAGAAGGTAATGCTGTCTATGGCTCCATATTGCCGGAAATGAAGGAAGGTCTGTCGGTGCTGGCAGATTGGTATGGTAAGGGGCTTATTGACAAAGAAATGGCTGTTCGTACCAATGATGATATGCAGGCCCTGTTAGTAAGCGGCACCAGCGGATCCTTTATGGATAACTGGTGGGGAAGCTGGAGTGTTGCAAATTCCTTAACCCTTGATACAGAAGCGGAGTGGGAAGCTTATATTTGCCCGGTTGATAAAAACGGTTATGTGAAAATGTATACAGGAAATCCCAGTGGTTCTTATACGGTTGTAAGAAAAGGATATGAGCATCCCGAGGTTTTGATGAAATTAGCCAGCCTGGAATATGATTATGCAAGGTATATTGATGGTGATACGGAATCTACGAAAGAAATTGATGCTTATCAAAGTCTGAATGTCGGCGGAAGAATCCTGGCAATGAATATAGATTACTATAATGCTCTTCCCAAGCGGGGTGCTGCTCACAAGAAGGCTCTGGAGACAGGGGATTTGAGTGGTTTAAGTTATTACGACATGACAGATTATGAAGGATATAAAACCTATGTAGACAATGTGCAAAAGGGGGAAGAGATTGATGTGTATGGCTGGGCAGGATACTATTCATCTGTAATTTGTACGGATATGGTAATCAATTCCAAAATACAGGAGATTCATCCGGTGTTCTTTGGAAATACAGATTCGATGCCGCTGAAATGGCCAACCCTGGAGAGTATGGAGCAGGAGATGTATTTAAAAATTATTACAGGCGAAGAGACGCTGGAATATTTTGATACTTTTGTGGAGAAATGGAAGAGTACCGGCGGTGATGACATTACCGCGGAAGTCAATCAGGCAATTCAGGATAAGTAAGGCTGATGTAAGGAGTCAAAAGATTCTGTTTCCTGTCAGGCAAGAGTTTCATATGGGGAACTCTTATGCCTGACAGTGATGCCTGATTTGCGTGTCTGTAAAACAGACAGATGGGAGCTGATATGAAAAGAAAGAAAGATCAATGGGCGTTTCATTTAATGATGACTCCCGGAATGATATTATTGCTTATATTTAGTTTTGTACCAATGATTGGAATCATAATGGCTTTTCAAAATTATGTGCCGGCAAAAGGGATTTTTGGCTCCAACTGGGTTGGTCTGGCTAATTTTAAATTCATGCTTCAGATTCCGGACAGCAAGAGAATATTTTTGAATACAATAGTTATTGCAGTATGGAAAATTATTGCTAATACGATTGTGACTATTTTTTTTGCATTACTTTTAAACGAAATCAGGGTACGGCGGGCAAAAAAAATTATTCAAACAATTGTATATCTGCCAAATTTTCTGTCCTGGGTAGTGCTGGCAACTGTTATTTCCAATCTTTTTTCTTACGGAGGTTCGATTAATTCCTTTTTACAGTTTCTTGGTTTACAGCCAATTCTTTTTATGGCGAGTAATACCTGGTTTCGGCCGTTGTTGATTATTACGGATGTATGGAAAGGATTTGGATATGGAGCGATTATATATCTGGCAGCCTTAACAGGTATTGATCCGGGACTTTATGAAGCGGCTTCCATTGAAGGAGCCGGCCGCATCAAGAAGATGATTCATATAACCATCCCGGGTATTTTGCCCACAATTATGCTCATAACGGCAATGAATCTGCCGAATATTTTAAATGCCGGTTTTGATCAGGTTTTTAACCTTTATAATCCCCTGGTAATGGAAACGGCGGATATTATTGATACTTACGTATATCGTGTCGGTTTATTAGGAAGACAATACAGCCTGGGGACTGCCGTAGGCTTGCTGAAGTCTGTTGTGGGGATTACGCTGATGCTGCTGGCCAATAAGCTGGCGCAGGTACTTACAGATTACCGGATTTTTTAAGAATGGAGGCATCAAATGGTACATAATAAATCATTATCTGGGATTCTGGCAGATATCCTGATCTGGGTTATTATTCTGCTTATGACCCTGTCCTGCCTGTTACCTTTACTGAATATGATAGCTGTCTCTTTTAGCGATAATGCATCAGCAACAGCGAATTTGGTAGGGATTTTTCCTGTGAATTTTACTCTGAGCTCTTATCAGGCAATTATAAATGAAATGCAGTTTTGGCGGTCTTTTATGATTTCCGTGTTACGGGTACTTTTAGGATTAAGTATCAATATACCATTACTGATACTTACGGCGTATCCGATTTCTAAAAGCCCAAAGGTATTTGGAGCGCAAAAGGTCTATATGCGGCTGGTGCTTTTTGCTATGCTGTTTTCGGGAGGGTTAATTCCAGTCTTTATGGTAGTAAACAATTTGAATCTGGTCAATACCATCTGGGCTTTAATCCTGCCGGGTGCTGTTCCCCTTGGAAATGTGATTCTACTGATGAATGCGTTTCGGGGTGTGCCAAAAACGCTGGAAGAAGCTTCGCAAATAGACGGTGCAAACCAGTGGCAGATACTTTTTCGGATATTCCTGCCGGTTGTAAAACCAACGCTGGCTGCGGTGGCATTATTTACAATTGTAAGTCATTGGAATGATTATTTTTCTGCTCTGGTATACATTACCAAGACAGCTAATTATCCGCTTCAGACTTATATTCAACAGCTTAATGTAGATATCACACAGGTTACGAATCCGGAGAAATTAAAAGAGTTGGCATTAACATCTTCAAAAACTTTGAATTCTGCCAAAATTGTTGTATCCGTAGTACCTTTAATGATCATTTATCCATTTCTTCAGCGGTATTTTGTAGCCGGAATTGTTGTTGGTTCTCTAAAAGAATAGATGTAGGTCGCTTATGAGTGGAGGTTTCTGATACTCTCTGCTGGTAACATGTTTATCACAATAATGGGGGAGGTGAAAAACCCGGACGAGCCAACAGGCAGGTATTTTAAGGGATGGTGCAGAAGGTATACAGAACAGGAAGTGGGCGCACACATATGTTTTACAGCTCAGTCAGGC
>Ga0153941_1000878_pt1 | contig 12536 bp, 10 predicted proteins | sample TSNJ025MetaG_FD_104733 | JGI IMG/M metagenome (GOLD analysis project Ga0153941, IMG submission 104733) | Attine ant fungus gardens microbial communities from New Jersey, USA - TSNJ025 MetaG | ecosystem: Host-associated > Fungi > Mycelium > Unclassified | place: USA: New Jersey, Brendan T. Byrne...
AAGAGAATAAATTGTTAAAACAAGAAACAAAAAATAAAATTGATCAAGAAACAACAATTAATATTTCTTTCAACGAATATATAAACCTTAAAAATAATAGAGATTTCAAACAAGCTGAAAACAAATTATTAAAACAAAAACTAGCAGTAAAAGAAAAAATAAAACAAAATTCTAACAAAGAATCAGAAATTGAAAAAGAATAAAATCTATAAAATCAAAAATTATTTTTAATTATTTATTTAAAAGAAAAGAGGTATTAAAAATGAATCGAAAAGAAAAAACAATAAAACAAAAAACTAAATTAGTACTAATCGGATTAATTATGATTCCAATTATTTTCTTAATTCTAATCACAATTCTTGGTGCGATAATTACAATTATTAAAGATCATTCAAAATTTAACTTATTAACTTATTGAAAAACAGCAATTAATTATCAATATCCATGAATCTTATCATTATTGTTAAGTATCATAGCTTATCTATATTATATTTTTAAAATCTTTCAACCAAAAGATGGTAAAACAGGAATCAAAAAAAGTAAAAATAACGATTATGGTCAAGCGCAATGAGCTAGTGAAAAAGAATTAAATAAAAATTATCCTTTAGTTAACTCTAATGATAACCATCAATATCATGGTTTCGTAGTCAATGCTAATCAAAATAAACATCAATTAACATTTAATATTAGAAGTAATACTCACAGTTTAGTAATTGGTGGTACAGGTAGTGGAAAAACACAAAATTTAGTTTTACCAACAATTAACATTAATAGTAAAAGTATTGATAAACCTAGTATGATTATTACTGATCCTAAAGGTGAACTATATCAAGAACAAAAAACACTATTAACAACACAAGGTTATCAAGTTTTAGCACTTAATTTACGAGATGTTACTGCGAGTATTGCTTGAAATCCCTTGGCAATGATCTATCAACAATTTAAAACAATGCTATTATCTAATAACAAACAAGAACAACTACAACTAAAAGTAGCAATTCAAAATGATATTCAAGATTTAACAAAAACTTTATTTACTACTAAAAAACAAGAAGATCCATTTTGAACTAATAGTGGTGCTTTAATTACCGAAGCAATTATTATGGCAATGTTAGAAGATGCTCAAATTGCTGTTGAAAAAACTAATGATGATAAAATAACAACTTTAGCGCAAGTCTTACCATTGAAAAAATTCAACTTAGCATCAGTTGCTGTAATTGCTTCAATGCAAAAAGAAATGATTGCTTGATTAAAAAATCGTGAGGACACTAGTCTTGCCAAAATTACTGCTAGTCAAGTCTTACATGGTGAATCAAAAACTTTAAGTAGCGTTTTAATGACAATGTCTACTTATTTAGCAATTTTTAAAAATGATTTTATTCGTAACTTAACATGCAATAATAATCTTAACTTTGATGACTTTATTACTAAACCAACAGCATTATTTATTATTGTTCCTGATGAAAATCATAATTATTATCTTTTTATCGCTTTATTAATTAGTCAACTTTATAAATTCTTAGTAGGTAAAGCAAACAATAACGAAAATAATAAACTAACACGACCAGTTTATTTCCTATGTGATGAATTTGGTAATGTTCCAACAGTTGCCAATCTTGATGCTATTATTACTGTGGCACGAAGTCGTAACATCTTCTTTCAACTAATTTTGCAAGATTTAAAACAATTAACAAGTAAATATGGTCAAGAAAAAGCTAATGTGATTTTTACTAATTGCAGTTTACACATTTTCCTACAAACAATTGATTTAGAAACTGCTGAACGCTATAGCAAAATGATTGGTGATGCAACAGTTTTACAAATTTCAACTAGTGGTAAAACTGGTAATAAAAATAAAGACAAAAATCAATCTGAAACCTTAACTGGTCATCGTTTAATTTTAGCTAGTGATTTAATGAAATTAGCACCTAAGCAAGCAATTATTTTTTATGCTCGTGAAAATCCTGCTAAAACAAAATTAATTCCTTGACATCAAATGAAACCAAACTTACCAAAAGACAATGAAATTAAACAACAATTAACTTTAATCAACTTTAACCAAGATTATTATTATGATATTAAGCCAGTATTAGCAAACAAACCTAATTCAATAATTAAAAATAATAAAAAAACAGAAGCAATCTTACCTGAAGAAAAAGTTAATCTTAAATCAAAAACTTCACTTAAAAATCAAATTGCCTGATTAAACGCAAAATTAAATGAATATGATAATGATGGTAGCGCTACATATCAAAATTTAAAAGCTGTTGTTGCAGACCAAATTAAACAATATCAAACTGCTTTAAAAAAACTTGATAAATAAATAAAATTTTTTTAAATAACTTTAAACGCTATTATAATTTTAATTAAGGTTTTAAAAGGAGGAAAACGATGTCAAAATATTTAAACATAAGCGATTGGGAAAAAAGTGATCCTAATGGTAATTTTTTTATCGTTGCAAAAACAATTCTAAGATATTGAAATTGCTTTTGACATGAAGGTACTAGAAAAATCAATCAAATTATCGAATGTGACCAATGTCCTTTAGAAAAAATTAAATTTGAATATGAAACAATTCGATTGGATTTTGTTAAGCCACCAACGCTAGAAGAAATTAAAATTGCACAAACTAACTATCAATTAAACGATAAAAAAAGTGATGAAAAACAACCATGAATTGAATGACATTATCAAGACTCAGAGATAATAGATCGCACATATATTACTTATTATAATTGTGAAGAACACGAAGATGAAACAATCCCAATTCAAACAATTATTAACTGTCCAAAATGTCAATTAAAAGATGTTCGATTTACATATCTACCACTTTCTTCACTTGAATCTGAACCAATAACAAAAACCCAATATATCGAAGAAATTATTAGTGATTATCAAGAAGAAAGAGAAGAATTAAAAAGCGAAAAATCTATTTCTAAAGAAGAATTAATTCAAAAAATAGAACATTATAAACATAACTTAAAAATCTCAAAAGAAGAAGAAATTATCGATGCTGATGATCAAAAATTTATTACTATGCTCACAGAACATATTAAATTTTGTGAAAATCTTCTTAATAAAAAACTAACGATAAAATAAACAAATAAAATAAAAAAGTTAATTATATTCTAAACACGATATCAGTCAAAATCTTAATTGATAAAGAAATTAAGTTACTGATATTGTGTTTTTATTTTGCTAAATTTATTTTTATAATTAAATGTTTAAAATAACTAATATTCAACAATGAATCATTTGTGAAGTAAATTACAACAAAATTAATTAAAAAGCACTTTTAACTTTAAAGCTAAAAAAATAAGGAACAAGAACGGTTCCTTATTTTTTTTAGTTTAATTATCAAATTAACTAAACTCATTTAAACTGCCATTTAAACAAATAAATTATAGCAAAGGTAATTTATTAAAGCAAATAATTAAGGGTCATTTTTAATTATCTATCAAAAAGAAAAGAGGTAATTAATTATGAATGAACAAAAAGAAATTACAACTGAAGAAAAAACAAATGATCCAAGTGCTAATTTATATTTTAAAAAAATGTATGTCTTTAAACTTCGAAGAAGTCGAGAAGAAGATAAAAAAGGAAGACCAATAATATTTTTAAAATTTTTCGGAAAAAAATCTTTAGTATGAGAAGGGACTGGAATTAAAAGGAGAAATGACAATGAAGCGCCAGTAGAAATAATGTTAGACCCAGGTAAAATAACTTATTTTTATTATAAAGGTATAACACCAGTAGAAACAAAATATTTGAAGTTTTGACCAAAATATAAAGATTCAAAAGAAAAAGGAGAAGAAGTCAAAATACCAATTGAAAAACAACAAGAACTAGCTATTAAACTTACTGAGCTTACTGAACTTACTGGCGAAAAAAATTTTTATAACATAATAAAACAAAATAATAACGAACTTGAAAAATTAAAAAAAACTAAAGCCAACCAAAAAATAGTAATTAATCAATTACAAAATAGCAGAAAAATACTAAAAGAAAAAAATTTAAAAAAATGAATGGAAAACAAAACTCAATATAAAAAAATTAAAGAACAAGAAGCAGAAATCAATAATTTAAAAAATATTTTAATTGAAAAAGAAAATGACTATCAAGATATAAAAAATAAATATGATCTTTTAAAAAGCGAACATAATATAATAAAAAGTCAATCTGAAAAACAAAATTCATCTGAAAATGAACGAGAATAATTCAAAAAAAGAAATAAAATGACCCAAAATACAACTTGGGTCATTTTATTATTTTATAACTATTTAATAAAAAGGAGATAACTAATCATCAATAAAAAAATGAATGCTAAAGACATTAATTTGAACTCAAAATCTTCAATTGAAAATGTCATTTTACACTTAGAAGCAAAATTAACTGAATATATGAGATATAAAGTAAAGATTATCAAGAACTTAGTATTAGTATTAAAAATCAAATTAAATTTTATCAATTAGCATTAAAAATATTGAACAAAAAATTGTGATTAAACTTAATTTTTAATCATTTAAATTAATAAATAGTATTATACTTTAATTAAGGTTTTAAAAGGAGGATTTTAAAATGGCAACAAAAATAAATAACAACAATAAAAGTACAACAACAGATGACGATATTAAATTAAATTCAAAGTCTTGACTTGAACAAACGATTTTAGACTTAAAAGCAGAATTAGCCAAATATCATGATGATGGTTCAAGTGCTTATCAACACGTTAAAACAAGCATTAATAATCAAATTAAATTTTATCAATCGATAATAAAAAAATTAAAACTACAAGAAATTAAAGAGAAAAATGTAGTTAATGATATCTCTTTCAACTACGAAACAGATTTTAAAATGACAACAAAAACAAATAACAATAATAATAAAACAAAATCAAGAAAAATTGTAACAATTAATGATTCAGATAAGAATAATAATGACAAAAAAGAAACTGAAGAACTAACAGCAAGCGAGATACTTGATGATATTCAAGAAATAAAGAAAGAAATGATTGAACCACAACAAAGAATTGAAGAATTTCGCTCAAAAAGTTGACTTACAGCAGAAATTAATGAATTAACTGAAAAAGTTACCGAAAATAATGATATTATCATGCGACATGAAAAACTATTACTAATAATGGAATCTATATATCAAGGAGAACGAACAAAAGAAAATAAAGACCTTATTGCAAATATAAAAAAAGTTATTGAATCTCATCAACAAGAAAATGACATCACTAACATGGTACTTACTCTTTATCAAGGATGTTTACAAAAATTAGATTAAAATGGCAACATGTATTAATAATCAACAAGAACAAAAAGACTGTGCTTGCAATAATACTGAATATCATTCAGAATATTCAAAAAAACAAACAATAGCAAAGAATTTTTCATACAACTGAAAAAATAATTAATGCTATACTTTAATTAAGATTTTAAAAAGGGAGGACTTTAAAATGGCAGCATGTATTAACCATAAAAGTAAGAAAAATTGTGCATGAAATAATACAAAGTATCATCCAGAACATCCGAAAAAAGAACAATTCCGAGCATGTTTTCATTGCCAAGGACCACTAAATAAAGGTGCCTATCAAGGAGAACAAAAAAATAGTTCTTATAGTTGAAATATTCATCACAAAGATAGTAATCCGCATAATAATAGTTGCAAGAATTTAGTAGCAACTCATCCTGCTTGCAATATTGAATTAGGATAATAAAATAAAGAAAAATCAAACTGATTATAAGAAATTCCTAAACCCATCTTTATTATTAGCCAAATAAAAGTTATAATTTCAAAAAGAAATTTTAGACTTTTATGGGGGAAACGTGATGGACTTGCAAGCATTAAAGCAAGAGGAATTTAGTAATCAGTTTTTATTTTTTGAAAATTATCAAAAAGCAAATTTAACAAGAATTCAGAAAGATTTACAAGATTATTTTGAAAAAACCGATCAAGATATTTTTCTTTCAAAATGACGAAAAGAAAATCATTATATTCCTGATGGATTCAAAAATCGAACAATTCTAACAATCTTTGGTTCAATAACTTATAAAAGAAGAATATATAAATATTGACATCAATCTCGTTATCAATATATTTGTTTAGCAGATAAAAAATTAGAAATTGAAAAATATAGTCGTGTTACTAATCATTTAAAATTTAAAATTTTAGAACAAATTTCCCATGGTAAACGACAACGCGATATTTGTGATAGTATTGAACAAGCAAATATTACGACAGCAACAATTGGTAATATTATTAAATCATTTGATTTATATCAATCGTTAAAAATTCTTACTTTACAACAAAAACCGATTTTAATTCCTAATTGCTTATACATCAATATGGATGAAACTTATGTTAAATTAAGAAATAATAATAAACTTAATAAATATCGCATTCGCTTAATTACCTTTCATACTGGTTATAATCAAGACACTTCCACCAATAAAAGAAAAGTTTTAGCTAATAAACGAGTATATTGACAACTATTTCCAATTACTCAAAAAATTGATACAAAGGAATTTATTAACAATCTTAAAAGCATTGCTAAAATTTTTTATGCCAATGTTGATACTAGTAAAATCATTATTGGCGGTGATGGTGCACCATGGATTAGAGAAGCAAGTTATTATTGATCAAACTCTTATTACTTACTTGACAAATTTCATGCTTGTCGTCAATTAAAAAAAATATTTCCCAATGAAGTAAATAACAAAAATCTAGAAAAATATCAAATTAGCAAAAATCTTTTTAATCTTGGATTATATTCTGAATTAATTACTTATTTAGAAAATAACTCTCCTAAATTAACAAGTAAAGAAAAACAAATAAAACTAGAAAAAGTAATTAGTTATTTTAAAAATAATTCAATTGGAATTATTAATCAAAAATTACAATTTAATATTGGCGTTAGTGCTGAAGGAGATGTTTCTCATATTGTTAAATGATTACTAGGTTATGGTTCAAAAGCATTTAATTATCAAACTTTTAAAAATATGTTATTATTACGAACAGCTGATATTAATCAAATTGATATTATTAATTATTTAAAATATGAAAATCATAATAAACAAAAATTAACTAAGGAACTTTATCAAAAAAAATATTATTACTCCTCACTAAATAAAATAATTTATTATTAAAATTATTTTTAAAAATTAATTCAAAAGTAATTATTATTATCTTAAATTAAGATTATTTTTTTTCTGAAATTATTTAAAAAAATAAATAAAAAAAACCTTGTTTTCTTTTTTAAATCAGTGCTATAATATTAAAGAATTGAAAAGATAGTAATAAAAACCTTTTGGTTCTTAGTTATTATATTAGTCCGTAAAATAAATTATTCAACCGTAATTAAAAAGATGCTTTAAAAACATCTTTTTTTTATTTTTTAACTTGTGCTAATTTTGCTAACGCTGCCTTAGCGGCCTCTTGTTCTGCTTTCTTTTTTGTTGTTCCTTGACCTTTGCCTAGCAAAATTTCATCTAAGTAAGCACCAATAATAAAAATCAGATTATTATTTTTCTTATTTTGTTCAATTAGCTTATAAATAATTGGATTGCGCTTTTCATTTTGAACGTATTCTTGTAATTTTGTTTTATAATCAATCATCCGATCAAAATTATTATTAGTAATTCATTCATACAAAGTTAAATTTAAAAGACGATCAATTGCTTGATGACCTAAATCTAAATAAACAGCCGCTAGAAATGACTCAAAAACATCTGATAAAATACTAACTCGTTGTTTACCTCCAGTACTTTCTTCACCATGACCTAAAACAAGATAATTTTCTAAACCTAAAGATAAACTAGCAGCAGCTAAAGTTTCTTCTCGAACTGCTTTACTTCTTAAACTTGTCATTTCTCCTTCAGTCATATTAGGAAATTGTCTTCAAATAAATTCTGAAATATGAGCACTTAAAAGGGCATCACCTAAAAACTCTAATCGTTCATAAGAATAAGATAAATTTTTTTCATTAGAATAAGATTTATGAGTAAATGCTGCTAAATAATTTTCATTAGTTTTAATTTTAGTCGCTAAACTCATTCTTAAAATATTATTAATTTCATTTTCCATTATCAATCATTCCTTAATATTCTTATAAAGGCAAATTTATAAGATTTTTTTAACTTCATCTTTAATTTTATTAGTCACATCTTGTTTAATTGCCGTTCTCAATAATTTCAAAGTACTATAATAAGATTGAACATCACTTGAACCATGTGCCTTAAAACAAATACCATTGATCCCAATTAATTGGGCACCACCAGTATTTTTATAATCAAAAGTAGTTTTAATTGTTTTAAAAACTGGTTTTGATATTAATCCTAATAATTTAGTTCAAAGATTTTTTTTATAAGCTTTTTTTAGTAAAGTAAAAATTAAGGTTGTAATTCCTTCAAATGATTTTAAAAGAACATTACCAGAATAACCATCACAAACAACAATATCAACTTCACCATTTAAAACTTCACGGGGTTCAATATTACCACAAAAATTCAATTGTTGTAATTTCCCATCTTTAAGAGTTAATTCACTTAACTTTGCATAAGTTTCTTTTGTTACCTTTGGACCTTTATTTGCTTCAAGTCCAATATTTAATAAAGCAACTTTTGGTTCAGCAATATTTAAAATTGCTTTACTATAAATATTAGCCATTAAAGCAAAAGTAACTAACTCATCAGCAGTATTTTCAATATTAGCACCAATATCTAAAACTAATACTTTTGTCCCTTTTAATGTTGGCATAATTGGCATAAAAGCAGGTCTTTTAATCCCAGAAATTTCACCTAATAATAAATGACAAACTCCCAAATAAGCAGCAGTTGAACCTGATGAAAGAACACCATCAACTTTTTTTTCTTTAACTAAACGAACAGATTGACTCATTGAAGAATTTGGCATTCTTAATGCTTCAAATGGTCCAGCAGTCATTGGTACTATTTCATTAGCATGATGAATATCTAAGTTTTTATTTGGTTTGTTTTTAAAAATTTCTTGCAAATGATTTTTAATTTCTACTTCATTACCAACTAAAGTGATTTTTAAATCAGTAAATTCTTTTACCATTTCGCAAGCAGCTAAAATTGCTTCTTTACTGCCAAAATCACCACTCATAACATCAAATGCAATTTTCATAATACCTCCTACTGTTGCTATTAAAAATTATATCGTGTTCTACCTATTAATCATAATTTTAAATTCAACTTTTAAAAATTTTAATATATAACATTTTTCATAATTGACTCAGACCAAAATAAGCAATAACAATACCAACCAAATAAGCAAAGAAAATTCATGGTAGTGGCACTAAATTTACTGCTGTGCCAATTACTGTAAAAGGAATGGCAATTCCAATTGCAGTAAATAAAATTGTTGTCACATAAACAGGTCACGAAGCATTACTTTTAAAGAATGGTACTTTTGCTGTTCTTAGTAAATGGAAAATTAAAGTTTGAGTTGTAATTCCAAGAACAAATCAGCCTGATTGAAATAACGGTGCATTATCATTAGGAATTGCATGTAAAGCATACCCTAAAAAAGCAAAAGTCGCAACATCAAAAATTGAACTTAACGGCCCATTTCACAAAGCAAATGGCACAATACTTTTAATATTTCACTTCCGCGGTTTGGCAATAAATTCTTGATCAACACCATCTCATGGAATTGTCAATTGTGATAAGTCATATAATAAGTTTTGTAACAAGATTTGAATTGCTAACATTGGTAAAAATGGTAATCAAGCAGCAGCTATTAAGATACTTAGAACATTACCAAAATTTGAGGCAATAGTAATTTTAATATATTTTAAAATATTACCAAAAGTAATTCGACCACCTGTAACACCTTGTTCTAAAACATTTAAATCTTTTTCCAAAAGAATAATATCTGAAGCTTCTTTAGCAATATCAGAAGCACTATTAACAGAAATACTAACATCAGCATGATGTAAAGCAACAGCATCATTAATACCATCGCCTAAAAAACCAACAGTATGATTTTTTAATTTTAAAATATCAATAATTCGTGCTTTTTGTAATGGATTCATTTTTGCAAAAATTGTTGTTTCATCAGCTCGAATGCTTAATTCTTGATCACTAATAGCATCAATTTCAGTTCCTAGTAAAGGAGTTTTTGGATCTAATCCAACTTTATTACAAATTGCTCTTGTAACAATTTCATTATCACCCGTTAAAATTTTAACCTCAACACCATGAGTTTTTAATGCTTGAATTGCAGTAATCGCACTTTTTTTAGGAACATCAAAAAAACCAATATATCCCATTAAAGTTAAATTTGATTCATCTTTAATTTTATAAACTTGTTTCTTATCTGCTTTAAAATTACGATATCCAACAGCAATTACTCGTAAACCTTGACTATTTAAATCTTGACTTAATTGTAAAATTTTTGCTTTCACTTCTTGATCTAATGGCACAACTTTATCTTCAATTTCAACACTATGACAAATCTTTAAAATTTCTTCAACAGCACCTTTACAAATTAAAATATCATCTTGATCATTCTTACTAATAACAACTGACATTCTTCTTCGGGCAAAATCAAAAGGAATTTCATCAACTTTATGATAATCTTGTTTAGTAATTTTACCGCTTTGTGCTTTTTCAATAATTGTTTTATCAATATTATTTTTTAACCCAGTTTGAAAACTACTATTTAAAAATGCTAGTTCTAAAACACGATGAGATTTTTTACCATCAGGGTCTAAATATCTTACTAATTCAATTTTATCTTCGGTTAAAGTACCAGTTTTATCAGTACATAAAATATCCATTGCTCCAAAATTTTGAATACTACTCAAATTCTTAACAATTACTTTTTTCTTTGATAATCGCAAAGCACCACGAGCCAAATTAGCACTAACAATCACAGGTAACATTTCAGGAGTAATGCCAACAGCCACTGAAATTGAAAACAATAACGCTGATAATCAATCATGTTTAGTAAAAAAGTTAACAACAAAAATTAAGGTAATCATTGCTAGCATAAATGCCACTAAAAGATAACTAACCTTTTTAATTCCTTTATTAAAACTAGTTTCTGGTCTTTTAGCAGTAATTGAACTAGCAATTGTTCCAAAATAACTATTTGCTCCTGTTGCAATGACAATCGCAATTGCCCCACCTGAAACAACACTTGTACCCATAAAACATAAATTTTCAAATTCTAACATATTGCTAGTTTTTTTACTATTTTTATTATTATAAGTTGCATGTTTTTCAACTGGTAATGCTTCACCAGTTAAAGCAGCCTGATTAATAAATAAATCAATTGATTTTAATAATCGGACATCAGCAGGAACCATATCACCAGATGAAAGAAAAACAATATCACCAGGAACCAATTCTTCAATTAAAATTTCTTTCGTATTTTGAGCAACACTATTTAAATCATCTAAATTAATTTTTCGGTCAGGAAACTTTCTACTATAACGAAAAACACTAGCAGTTGTTTCAACCATTTCTCGTAATTTTTCTGATGATTTATAGCTACGAAAATCTTGAAAGAAAGTAATTATAACACTCAAAACAACCATAACAAGGACAATAATTGCTCCCCATAATTCACTACGATCACTAGGGTCATCATTAATGACAAAATAACTAATAAAATTATAAATCGCAATAATTGTTAAAATAATAATAAATGGATTAACCAAATTACGAAAAAGTTGTTTATATCAAACAAAATGCTTATGAGAAAAATCATTTTTACCATATTCTTTTTGCTTTTCTTCAATTTGATCTTTAGTTAAACCAAGCAAACTGCTATCTAATCTTTTAATTGTTTCTTGTTTTGAAAGTTGTGAAACTTCTTTAAAAAAAACATTATTTTTTACAGCGACCTTTTTTGTTTTGTTTTTCATGTTTCACCTTCAATCTTATATTTTGTTAGCCAAAAAATAAAAAAAGATTTATTTACGGAAAAAATAAATCCTATTCACAATTAAAAAGAATTTATTCACCGCGTTGAGCTTTAGCACTTTACAACTTTGACTTAAAAGTATAAGTCAGCTACATTAACTTAAGCCTTAATTCGACAAAAGTTGTTCACCCATTTTTTGTCTTTAGACAAAAGTGGGTAGCAGCATATATCCGTAAAGTAGCCTCACCTAACAGAATAAAAATATTCGATTATTTTATCTACCTTATTTATAGCAGAAAAATCTTAATTAAACAATTATTATGAGTAAAACGGGAAAAATTTATAAATACTTTTTAAATGAATCAATTTCTGGAAACGGAATACAAAATCTTGTAAAATCATCAATCATATATTCAAAATCTTTAATAATATATTTTTCAAAAGAAGAATTATCAAAATAAAAATCAATATCAAGTAAAAAAATATAATTTTGACCTATTTTTTTATAAGCTCCATTCTCCTTTAAAAATTTAAAAATTTTTACTTTTAAACTAGAAATATCAACAATTTTTAATTGTATTTTAATTTTTTTACAAAATTTTTCTATTAAATCTGCTTGAAAACAAAGAAAATTATTA
>Ga0153941_1000879_pt1 | contig 12535 bp, 10 predicted proteins | sample TSNJ025MetaG_FD_104733 | JGI IMG/M metagenome (GOLD analysis project Ga0153941, IMG submission 104733) | Attine ant fungus gardens microbial communities from New Jersey, USA - TSNJ025 MetaG | ecosystem: Host-associated > Fungi > Mycelium > Unclassified | place: USA: New Jersey, Brendan T. Byrne...
AAAACAGCTAAAAAGGCATCCTATAATAAGTTTGCACATATATGTATTCCAATGGTGCCGGAAGGCTCCGTGTGGCAACAGGTGGATCATAGTATTATGGCAAAAACGTGTGCTAAAGGTTATGTACCGCTATTATTGGATAGTGCGGCTTTGGTTTGCCAATATGGGGGATTTATAAAGATTGTTGAGGTTCCGCAGGCAGGAACAACTCAGGGGAAGGAACAATTGTTTATGATTCTTGACTCATATTTGGCGGGTAATATTTCAGATATCGAGGCGGACAAAGCTTTAACTCAAATTGCAGGAAATCAGACACTGGATGTTTACATATCTAAAACCAACACTTCAGGCAAAAATTATGAACGATACGATAATTATATTATAGGATGGACAGAGTATTTTAATGACAGACTTGGCATAAAAATAGATACAGCAATTATAAAAGCAATGCTGTGGAAGGAAAGTAAGATGGGCTATGCCCATAATTCAAGTCCTAATGCCAATATAAGTGTTGATGTAATGCAGGTCTTAGATCCAAGGAATCCTACGATATATGAGTATTGTACATATAATCTTGATACAACTACAAATGTAAAGATTATTGGTGTAACCGGAGCTTATGTTCTTCCGATTACCGTGGAGCCAACGAATAATTATCAGAAAACAAGAACCACCCACAACACTCCTGTTGCAGATCGGTTATTTAGTTTGCAAAGTGATGGATGTTATCATTATCAATATCAAAACGCATCGCCCTTGTTGAGCATCGCGCTTGGTATTAAAACATATACAATAAAGTTGCAAGTTACAAATGGTAATGCATTACTTGCTGTACAGGAGTACAATGCTAACCCCACTTATAAAGTAAAATATATGAATGATGTTAATGCGCTTGCATTGAATGGAGGTTTTGCAGATGCGGATCAATTCCCGTAAAGTTTTTTCTATTATATTATTATCTTTAAGCCTATGTGCATGTGGTAACAATGGGATGAAAAATAATATGCAAGAAAGTCGGCATATTAGTGATGAATCCTCTCCAGAGATGTTTTCTGGAGAGGATATACCTCAGGAGAAGATACAATCAGAATGGGATAATATTGAGAATAAACATATGCATTATTTAAACAATAGGGCCACTTCATTTGGAGACTACTTATATGTACATTCAATAAATGCATATCTTATTTTTTCTGATAAGGACGAACAGGGAAATTACTATTCATGGCAAGTTCCAGAAGACTTGCTTTCTGAAACAATGAGTGTGCATTATCTTTTCCAATATGAGGAGCAATTGATTTGTATTTGTACAAATGAAAAAGGTAATGAAGAAGTTATTATATACGATTCAAATTTTATTATTAAAAGTAGAAAAGAAATTGAGTCCTTTAGTCCACGATATGTGTATGGTAATTTACTTTATGGTTACAGTAATTCTACGGAGTACACAACGATAAAAACAATTAATCTAGACTCCTTGGAAGTAAAAAACATTTATTCATCCGCTCTGGAGAAACGACTTGATTTTATCATAAATAATAACGAGGATATGATAATTTCCAAAAGCTCTGATAGAATGACAACTTGTTATTTCAAATATGACAAAGGGTTGTTAACACCACTCCTAGAGACAAAAAATAGTGCGTTGGTATTTTACGATTCCAGAGGACTTTTTTATCTGGAAGAAAAAGATGTTGCTTCACAAATGAGCCTTATGCTTTGGGATGGCAATCATATTCGGACAATCGGAGAAATAAAAACTGATGATATGAATGAATGGTTATTTACCAATGGAATTACAGGGAATATTATTGTTGAAGATGAATTTTTTGCATCAATTCATACAATTGCAGAAGACCCATATGTATTAATTCAGCGATTTGATTCTAAAGAGAGCAAAAGAATATCATTGAAAAAATGGCCCTTTACAGAAGCAGATATAGGCAGGTATGGAGAAACTTTTTCAGGAATTTACTATGAAAATGGACAGATCATTAATTATTTTTTCTCCAACAAAGCTGGAATATTACAAACGCAGACCTTGGATATAAATTGATAAATGGTTATAAATCCACCCCTATCTTTAAATGAATATGTGGAAACGTATGGTAATTCAATGGGAGTATATCTTCTTACACAGTATGTAAATGGTTGGGTAGGATCACCTTCTAATGGCATTTTGAGTGATATTAGAGATGGAAAGCCAGCATGGAATGTGACAAACGGAAGAGTGTTGGGATATGGAACGGATGTAGGTAGGGCACCGAATAACTTTGGATGCCGATGGCATAGAACCATTTTTAAAAGTGGACAACTTGTGTTTGAGTAAGAAGGTAGAGAAAAGAACATTTGAAGTTTTATACAAGGAGGAGAGACTTATGAGAGAAGAAAAAATTGTAATCCACCCGATGGAGTATCTTAAAATCTTATCATACGAAGGGGTAAAGCAGGTTAATGACCACGCCTGGGTTAAATTCAGGGGTCAAATCCCCTTTGAAAAAAGACAGGAATGTATGGCACTTGGAAAGCGGCAAACTTGGGTACAGGTGGCTGCGGTATCTGGTGCAGAAGAATATTCTTTATTCTATGGAGTGCTTGAGCATATGCGGATGGAAGTGGAGAATGAAACCTGCATCATCGAAGTCACTTTGAAATCCGGAAGCTCGCTGATGGATTCGAAGACAAGAGTCAGAAGTTTTCAAAATGCTGACCTGACCTATGATACCCTGTTGGAAACCTGCTGCAAAATCTATCAAGACAGTGACAAGATTATGACAGAAGGAAAAAAGAAAACGATTGATGAGTTTATCATGCAGTATGGTGAAACGGACTGGCAGTTTATCAAACGTCTGGCAAGCCGGATTCAAACCGTGGTTGTTCCGGAATATAAAACCCCGGGGGCAAAATTCTATTTTGGGATTCCGGTCAGGAACGACAGCCTCAGCGAAAACACCTGTGAATATCTTATAACCAGCGATATGCAGGAATACGCCAATAAAAAAGGACAGGGCCTAAACCTTTCAAAAGAGGATACCGTGTGTTATTTATGGGAGGATCGGGAGATTTATGAATTAGGCCAGCATAAAGTGATTGATGGAAAAGAGATGTACATATTTAAAATAGAGACTCTGTTAAAGGGAAATGAACTATCCCATACGTATCATATGAAAACAAAGATGGGGTTGTGCATGCCTTATCAATATAATCAGGCACTTTCGGGCATATCATTAATTGCCAGCGTTACCAGGGTTAAGCATGAAATGGTGCAGATAGAAATTGATGAAGATGATAATGACCAGACATCAGGACATGATTGGTTTCCTTTTGCTACGGTCTATTCGTCGGCAGATGGAACCGGATGGTATTGTATGCCGGAGGTCGGTGATCGGGTAAGATTGTATTTTCCAACAAAAAAAGAAGGGGGAGCCTATGTGGTAAGTGCCTACCATGAAGGAAATGCAGAATTGAGACAAGATCCGGATATTAAATTCTGGCGGAATAAAGAAGGAAAAGAGATACGACTGACCCCGGAATATGTTCTGATGACAAATAACAATGGAACCTATATCAAGCTGGAGGATGACGGTATTCAGATCAGAAGTGAAGACTCGGTTTCGATTCAGGCAAAGAAAAGCATCCATATCACCAGTGCTGACAGTTCCATTGAATTGAATGCTTCCCAAAAGATTCGGTTAAAACAAGGAGATACCGTAATGAATCTGGGCGGAGATTTAGATATGCAAGGAGCCAGAATTAAGTTGTAAAGCGGAGACGGGAGGGGTTAGCATGATAATAAAAATGGCTGGCAATTTGCGGATGGATATTGATATTCCGATGCTGAATTGTGATTTTTTTGAAATCTTATGGAAACCGAATGAACATGCATCTTTGAAGCTGGAAGGCTATTTGCAGGCGGATGCGGCATATCATATCATCTCTTTGTATGAAAGCCAGATTAAAGTATGGTCAGAGGATGCTTCCGGCGATCAGGTTTTATTTTGGGGCCGCTTAACGAATGTTATCAGAACGTTACTGGCAGGGACAGAAAAAGTCTGCATCGAGGGGAAGTCAGAGACTATTTTACTGGATCGGGTAAAAAGAAGTCAGTCATTTCAGGATGCTGAATTGACATTTTATGAAATCATAAAACAGGTAGCTGCGGCCGGAGACGGACAGGTGATCTGCACCGCTGACAAAACCAAAAAGATCGAAAAACCGGTCATTCAATATGAGGAGACGGATTGGGAATTTTGCAGACGCCTTGCGAGTAATTTAAGGGTTCCGGTTATGCCGGATGTAGAAACCGGTAATCCCTGTTTTTGGGTTGGCATGAGAAAAGGTGGAAAAACAGCCTCCTTTTCAGAAGCATGGTACATTGCAGAAGTAGATATAGCGAGAGTCCGGTACCGGGTAAAGGATGTCATAAATTATAAGCTGGGAGACCGCACGGTATTCATGGAGCAGGAAATGACAGTCTGCGAGAAAAGAGCGGTATACCAGCAGGGGCAGGTGCATTATTATTATCTGCTGGAGAACGAACAGACCATTGTGGAACCGGTCATGTATCAGCAGAAATTTACAGGTATGAGTTTATCGGGGGCAATTCAAACGGTAAAGGGAGAAACGGTCAGCATTTTACTGGATATTGATCATGGCGGGGCAACCGGAGAATATTTTTATAACTGGATTCCGGAAACCGGAAATGCGCTCTATGCAATGCCGGAACCGGGAGCACCGGTATCGTTGTATTTTGGCAGCGAAGACGAACAGGGAGGAATGGTCATTCACTGTTTACATGAAGAGCAGAGAAAAGTCTGCCAGAAAGCAGATGCTGCGGACAGAGTATTTGATATTTTGGGAGAACGAACGGTCCAGCTGTTCGAAGGTGCGGCAGTTCTTTCAAAGAATAAAAATCATTCGCTGTCGGTGGGCGGTGGGCGGATATCAACTGGTACCTCCGGAAATCTGGAAATTAGCGCGGAAGGAAAAATAAAGCTGAAGGCAAGGACGATTACGGTAGATTCATCGGATGAGATTGGAATCTACCAGGGATAAAGAATATGGTACAGGAGGGGAGCGGGATGGATCGCTGGGTGGAATTAGAAGAATATATACAGGAATACCGGGAACAGCGGCTGCTTGACAGAAAAGCATATGCCGCCGCTCACTATAAGGAGATGATACCTGCATTTGGTTCCAGGTTGGATTTGCTGATAAAAGAACAGATAAAGAGACAGAACACAGGACAGCAGGAGAGCATCAAATACCTTACGATTTCCCGGTTAAGATCCAGTGGCTATACAGAAAGCTATGAACTTGCTATCGGGATGAGCAATTCGACGCTGCATATGGATAAAAACACAAGCTATGTGTACTGGAGTCCTGGCGTAGTTTATGATAGTATTATAAAAGATAGGAAAGACGCAGAGAAGTTGCTGTGTAGAAATTTTGTGGGTTTAACCAGGTATGAGTTATTTCAATTAAAGCAACTGTTATTAAATGATGATTGGAAGATACTTCAAACGGTCTTAGGAAATATAACAGAAGAGACTGCTAACATCATTGCTGCCAGTTCTTTGCGTCGTGAAGAAAAGATACAAGTGCTGTGTGGTGATTATATGGATCAAGTAAATTTTGTCTGCAGTATTGAAACAGGAAGGAGTATTACCTGATGGCTAAAAAAACCAGTTCATTTCATATGAGTAATGAATTTAACGGACATGGGCAGACGACCTATTTATCCGCTGCGCAGTATAACAGTTATTCCCCCCTGCCCCAAACGGATATCCGTCTTACCCCGGATTTTGGACAAAGCATCCAGAAAGCACTGGGAAGCCTGGCGGTCATGATCAATCCGGATCCGGATTCGGGTATATTATTGAAAGCATTAGGCGGGGTGCCCAGTGCCAATCAGGTTATCATTGGAAAAAGCGCAGCTACGGGACAATATACATTTAGCTATCATGTCAGTTCCATCAATGAATTTTCAAATGATTCGTATTTAATGGCTAATTCGAAGAACAATACGGAATACGTATTTGAGATTGTACCATATGGGTGGGTGCCGTATCAAACGGATAGAAAATGGAAATGGGGACAGGAAAATGGAACGTACCTAAAAGAGGGATGGCATAAACATAAGGGAAAATGGTATTATTTCAATAATTATTGGATGATAACCGGATGGAAGAAGATCTTTTATAAGAATGCATCAAATTGGTATTATTTCATTAGTGAGAAAGACAGTTCCGAAATGGAAACCAAAGGCCATATGGCGACGAAGTGGATGGAACTTGTCGTGGATGGCACAAAAGATTGGTACTATTTTGGCGGTAATGGGGCAATGGTGACATCCGATTGGGTTCACCATACAGATGGTAAATGGTACTATATGCGCAGTGGTGGGCAAATGCAAAAATCCAGCCTTAGAGTATGGAAGGGAAAGTTGTATTATTTAAAAGATGATGGTTCGATGGCGGTTTCTGAGACGATAACGGATGCGGATTCTGGAAAAACTTATTATGCAAATGCGGATGGGGTGTGTACAGAAAAGGAGAACGTTACAAATCAAGGAGTAAATGTAAGCGATCTTCATCCAAGGTTGAAAGTACTTCAACAGCAGTTGATAGTAAAATGTGAGAATGCAGGTTTAAAAATAAGGATAACAGAAGGTGTTAGAAATGTAGAGAGGCAAAATGAATTATATGCACAGGGGAGAACTACTCCTGGCAAGATTGTTACATATGCGACTGGTACAGATTATAAATCTCATCATCAGTGGGGAACTGCATTTGATTTTTGCAGAAATGATGGAACTGTGGATGTATATTACAATAAAGATAGATTTTATGAAAAAGTTGGAGCTATAGGAAAATCTCTTGGCCTTGAATGGGGCGGAGACTGGAAAGATCCTGCTGATATGCCACACTTTCAATTACCTGACTGGGGAAGTACAACAACAAAATTAAGACAAATGTATACAAATCCGGCTGAATTTGAGAAAACATGGTAAAATGCATAGATATTTGAAAAGAGGGTGTATATGAAAAGAAAAAATAAAGTTTTGTTGTCATTATTATTGCTTTTAGGAATAATAGTATTTTCGGCGTGTAATTTTCATGGTATTCAATTGAGTACAATTAGTCAAGTCGATAATGTAATAAATAAAAATGTTGAAGAGTTAATAGCTGATGATATTGAACTAGAGATAAGCAATTTTCTGAGTGATTTTAGGGGGCAATATATATCTGATGCTGTCAAAATTGAAAGTAGGGAATTAACAGAAGGAAGCACAGAAGGTGGCGAGATAGTTAGATATAAGAATAGTGGCGGTGCTGTTTTGAGGTATAAATTAAGCTATTATGGAGAAATGGGAATGGCGGAACATAATTATCATATAGTCAATAATTATATTTATTATTCTGTGTTAAGAGAATTTTATAGCAGTCCTATATATATGAATGCAACTGATGTATTGTATCGAACATTAGATGAAGCTGTACTTATGAATGGAATCTGTTATAGATATGATAAACTAAATCATGTGTTTATTCACTCCGATTCATTAGATGTTCCATATTCTTCGTTGGAAGAATTGAGTAATCTATTTGAGACATCAGAGTTAAAGGATTAAGCAGCAGACTATACAGTATTGGAGTATTGGATGCTCATTTAAAATGAAGTGTTATGGAAGAAAAGCTTAACATACCAGGAGGAAAAGAATGGAATACATGGATGAAAAAATACTAGAATCCAGGAAGGAAATAGAACGCCAGTATCATACAACTTTGGAAACTGGGATTTATGTAGATGATAAGTTGATTACCTTTTCGCGTGTCACATTACCGGATTCTCATATTCAAATATTTTTACCGAATCAATTCATTGTTATGCCTGATAAGGTAAAAGCAATGAAATATCCCTCTAAGGAAGCGCCGGATTTGATAGTAACAAGCCTGGATGGTTCCGTCAATCTATGTTTTAACATATTGCCGGTTACGTTAGCGGCAGGAGATACAAAGGAAATGGGCACTCAGTTTCAAACGGCATTAAAAAATGTTAATCCATTGATAAAGATTGAAGAACAGACAGAAACAGTAGCTGATGGCGGGAATGAAATGAGCTGGTTTGAGTTTGTAGGATATACGCTGGATGGACAAAGTTATAATCGTATGTACATAGTCAGGATGAGAAATACAGTTCTTCATGGTATTTTTAATTGTCCGTTGAAAGATATGAATCAATGGGGAGATATTGTAGAGAAATGCTTTGCATCGATAGAAGAGGGGTATGAGGTGAAGGGCGGATAAAGAATCTCTTGCCTCGGAGACTAAAAGAAAAGGGCGACTTTCCTGCCTCAGTTGTTTGATGCGTAATGTGGTATGTTCAGGATTGTCAAAACAGTTGCATTCTGACGTGAGTTGCAGCATTGATGCCACACAATGGAATGTTTCTTCAACCAATTGAAGCAGTTTCGACACATATCATAACCGCTATGAAAGCTTTCCTGTGATTTTTTGAGTTATATATGCTCACTTTTACAATTAATAATATTTTTCGATACGACCTGGTATACCAATGAATTATGCGGAAAGTATACTGTGGCACAACGTAGAACTAAAAGATGTGATTTTAACCAAAAGAAATAATTTTTGCAATGCTGCTAAAGATGAAATCCGGAATAGGTACAGAACATTTCTGGAAGAAGGTGGAGATGGAAGGCATATGTCAACATTTGATACAATTGGATTTTTTGTATTTGGTAACTCTGAAGACGGGTCAATTTCTGCGAAAATACAAGAAGAACAACATCAAGAGAAGTATACTGAGATGATGTATATGCACCAATTATATAACGGAATTATAGAAAAACAGCAGTATACTCTTCGGGGTTCTAAACTAAGCTGTTCGTATGGAACCGATTACTCTTTATTGGATACGGTTCAGGATCATGGAATATATAAAGGAAACTTACCTGTGCTTACTACGATAGACTGCGGCAAATCAAACATCTGTGATTTTGGCTCCTGCTTATGTCCGGAATCTAATTATGCGGGGCGTTTGCCAATGACTGTAGGTAGTAAAAATGGAAAAACAGCTAAAAAGGCATCTTATAATAATTTTGCGCATATATGTGTTCCGGTGGTGCCGGAAGGATCCGTGTGGCAGCAGGTGGATCATAGTATTATGGCAAAAACTTGTGCAAAGGGTTATTTACCGCTATTATTGGACAGTGCGGCTTTGGTTTGTCAATATGGGGGAATTATGAAGATTGTTGAGGTTTCGCAGGCGGGTACAACTCAGGGTTCGGGGGATTATAAGCCTAATGGTAATAATATTAGTGAAGAAGTTCTTGCACTCATGAAAAAGAAATATGAGGATAATGACAACGTAAGAAAGATGTATAATAAAGATGGTTTATGTGTTTTCGCATTTGAAGGCTTGGGAAATAATGGCGGAAAGGGAAATTCGAATTTATTCCCGAATGGGCGATACGGTGCAATGATGGTTGTTGCTATTGGAGATACGGTGGAGTTTGTAACAAAACAAGCCTCTACGCTACCCGCTGTTTTACGTACGAAAAGTGAGGGAACCGCCATATCAGAGGATGGTGTCTATGCTATTAAAGCCAGAAGGCATCAAGAGTTATATGCAGCCTTTCAGTGCTCCACTGAAAAAGGAGCAGATCCTAATATTCGCGTTACTCGTACTAAAATGAAAGCGGATGGTCGTAAAGAAGGTACGGCTATCGGTGTTAACATTCATACAGCGCCTAAAGAGGTGGGGGATTTGTACTCTACCGCTTGCCACACAATTTGTTCTGAAGATTATATACCGTTCTTAATTGCAACAGGGTGTGTGAGTGGGGATGATCCAATGGCATTTCATTTACAAAAAATACATGATATTACGTCTTCTATTAAGTTTAGAGGAGAGGATGCTTATCCTACGGGAAATGTAACTGCTCCTGTTTATATAGACAAAAATGGAAAAAATTATACTCGTGATAAATATGGAATACATCAATTTAGTGATCTGAGTCAATTTGCACTTGATACATGTGTAGCTAAGAGAAAGAAGATAGCTGTAGATAGAGAGATACCAATAACTGATGCAGAGCGCGATTACTATTGGTACATGGAATTGCTGTGTGGGATGAATATGAATGTGGATGTGACAGGTTATTATGTGGTTGATCGGAGCCATATGCCAGAAACACAAATAAAAAATTTTTTTCTCGATAAGATAGATAAATGATGTGAAAGAAAGTAAAGGAAAGCCAATAGATGGCAGACTTCCCTCCGCTGCCTTGCAGACAACTTGTTTTTTTGTTCTTCGACTAGAGCAACAGGTATATGCGATATTTCTGGGTATTAGTCATCTGGTATTCCTCGACAGATTCCATGATGAATGTGGATGACTTCCCAAAGATATCGGATACAACCGAGTTTAATGTGATATTATGTACAGTAAGTACATTTTGGTGTCGATTAGTTTCACTGGAACGGCGAGAAAGTAACTTATCCAAGACTAAATCGATCTGATAAAACTATTTATTTGTGCCACATCTAAAAGCATACAGAATGGAGATTAAAATGAAGAGCAAGGCGATGTTTGTTTTGCTGGTGCTATGCTTAACAGCTTGCACCAACACGGGCAATTCTATGTCTGATATCGAAACACCAGTACCCACCGATATCCCCACTGGTTCTACAGTTATGTCTACTGTAGAATCAGTGGAGATTATCAATATACCTGAGCAGATTGGTACTGTTCCAGATTTTGTAGAAGTGGAAGTAGAGGTCTTCCCCTTTGCCGATATGGAGTATATGTTTTTGGTGCAAACAAACAGTACTTTTTATGATGCTTCGGAAATGGCATATTTTGAATATGCATTGCTTGGTGGGGAGTGTAATAGTTATGAGAAGGGAGTGGATTGTTATGAAAACATCAATTTCCTTTATACAAGAGAGGAACTGGATACAGAAAATAATGAGTTAATAATGAGGGAAGACTTATCTCCGGAAGAAACACGTCGGCAAGAAATACTTCGGAAAGTGTTTCGCCGGCATATTGTTGGCTTTTCTAGTGACGGTGAAAGAATTTTACTTAAGAATTATAGTAATGCAGGCGGGCGGGGATGGCCTGCTTTATACGAAATTTATGAAGACTTGACGCCATTTGGTTCGTATATCTATGTTGATATAGACCATTTTAGTGATGCCAATTATACCAAAGGACTTCAATTTATCACATTGGTTTGTGAATATAACTTTGGTAATTTTATTGGTGATTTTGAAGGTGGAAGGGTCGATGACTTTTATCAGTCCTCGCAGGTATCCACCCCAAATACGATTGAGGATGAAGCAATATTTAGACTATCAAATAATATAGAAGGGGAATCATATATCCTTGCTGAAGATGCCAAAGTATATCAGATTTCAAAAATAACAGATCCAGCAGATACCATTTATTATAAAAAAGATAGTGATAAAGAGGGAAGACAATGCATTGGAATTTATACCATTGATAGTAATGAATTAATTTATCAGTCTGAGGCAATTGAACATGGAATAGACATTGAAAAAAAACTTGAGAAAGTTATTCTTCTGGATGATAAGCTAATTGTTGGTGTTCAGATAACTAAAGTAGATGACGATGAATTAAGCCGATATAAAGTCGGCAATCGTATCCCAACGTTGGATTATTATGAGATTGAAATGAATAGTGGCAAATGGATATACTTATTTACAGGAACAGAGGGTGAGTTTTCGCCTGATGGAAGATTTTTTGCCGGAACTTTTGTAACAGCGGAAATCAGTGGATATCAGATTATGCATCTGGAAACAGGCGAGTATACCACCATAAAAACATATGATCGAAGTGCAGATACGACAGGAGTGGGTATTAGTTATGTGATTTGCTGGGTCAACAAAGATAAGATCGACGAGTTGTTGGAATTAGCAATGCAATAACCGCCTACATATTATTTTGCTCTCACTGTTAATGACCTCCCAAATTGACCAAAATTAGATTTGTTTGCATGTCTTTAAATCGTCCTGTATACTGTCATTAGCATACTTATGTGTATCACATTTAAAGCATGCAGAATGGAGATGAAAATGAAGAGTAAGCTGATACTTGTTTTATTGGCATTATGTTTAAGTACTTGCAACAAAGTGGAACCTTCAATGCTAGGTACTGAATTATCAAATTATTTGATGTAAATTCGTTTTCACTAATGAGTGAAAATGCAACTTTTCCAAGACAAATTAAGTTTGCAATTTATTTATATGTGCTACATCAAAAAGCCAGAATGGAGATAAAATGTAAAGCAATACAATAATTGTTTTATTGGTGCTTAAATGTGGTAGTGCCAAACTTGACACTACCGGCATTAAATCAAAGGAGTGGATGATGAAACTTAAAATCAAAATAGTTTTTACTATCATGATGTTATTCTTAACTGCCTGTGTCAAAAAGGAAAATACAGAATCAGGCTTGCCATTACTTCAACTAACACAAATACCTCTAG
>Ga0153941_1000880_pt1 | contig 12527 bp, 8 predicted proteins | sample TSNJ025MetaG_FD_104733 | JGI IMG/M metagenome (GOLD analysis project Ga0153941, IMG submission 104733) | Attine ant fungus gardens microbial communities from New Jersey, USA - TSNJ025 MetaG | ecosystem: Host-associated > Fungi > Mycelium > Unclassified | place: USA: New Jersey, Brendan T. Byrne...
AGTACTTCCGATTTGGTATCAGATGGTTTATAGCGGTATTCGGATTATTGTTAAACATGATTCGGAAAAAGAGAGCAGAGATTTGGCCAATGAAATGTTGAATGAGTACATAGCTTTCCTCAGTGAAAACATTTCTTGAGCGAAGGAGGATGTTGTATGAGTAAACTATTAAAATCGTTAACCTTTCAGGACTCCCTAAACGTAGCAAAATCGGGAGGTGACATATCACCAAATGACATAGCAATTATTGGGATGTCATTTCGTTTACCAAATGCGGATACAAAACAAGCACTATGGGAGAACTTAATAGGTGGTATAGGTAGTGTTCAAGAAATGCCCTTTTTGCGTCAAAAAGATGCAAAGGGATACCTTCAGGCTGAAGGTATCCCTTTGGATACGAAAATTTTACGTGGGGCATTTCTCCCGCATATTGATCAATTTGACAGTGCATTCTTTAAATTATCACCGAATGAAGCAATGCTTATGGATCCTAATCAAAGATTGTTTTTGGAAACCGGGTGGAACGCACTTGAAGATGCTGGATTTACCACAAAGGAGTTGTGTGGTAAAAGAATGGGAGTTTTTGTTGGTTATCGTGCAGATGAGCCTTACGATTATAAAAGGCTGATTTCACACCTTGCTCCGCAGGATACATCAATGGCTATGGCAGGTAACATTAATTCCATTATTGCAAGCCGCCTATCATATTTGCTTGATTTAAAAGGACCATGCCTTTGCGTTGATACAGCGTGCTCATCTTCTCTAGCAGCAATACACCTTGCTGTCAGGGGGATTCGAAATGGGGAATGTGATTCTGCGCTGGTTGGGAGTGTAAAAGTCAAACTTCTTCCTATTGATGACAATCAGAAGCTGGGGATTGAATCACCAAGGGGTATTGTTCGGAGCTACGATGATTATTCTGATGGAACTGGATTTGGAGAAGGTGTTGCGGCCTTGGTACTGAAACCATTATCAGACGCGCTTGAACACAAAGATAATATTTACGGTGTAATTAAGGGCAGTTCGATGAATCAAGATGGCCGGTCAATTGGCCTGACAGCACCGAATGCAATCGCACAAAGAGATGTTATATTGGATGCTTGGAGAGATGCGAATATAGATCCTTTGTCGGTTTCATACATTGAAGGGCATGGTACGGGAACGAAACTGGGTGACCCCATTGAAGTGAATGGAATTGAGATGGCATTTCGTGAGTATACAGATATGCGGCAATTTTGTGGCTTGGGAACTGTAAAGGCCAATATTGCACATTTGGATTGTGCTGCTGGCATAGCTGGTGTAATTAAGATGCTCTTATGTTTACAAAAGAAGATGCTGCCCCCGGCTATCAATTTTAAAAAACCCAACAGAGAGATAGATTTTATTAATTCGCCGGTTTTTATAAATAATATACTACATGACTGGGATGCCCCGTATCCGAGACGATGTGGAATCAACTCATTTGGATTAAGTGGAACCAATGTTCACTTGATTTTAGAGGAAGCACCAGCAGTAAAGATGGAAAATGTAGATGTCAAGGGAAACGAGCATTATCTTTTGATTTCGGCAAAAACAACAGACGCTTTATTAGAGTATTGTAGAAATTATATTGAATATTTAGAGGGTGAGGATATACCATCCCTGCAGGATATTTGCTGCACGGCAGTTAATCACCGGGAGTCATATGAAAAGCAGATTTGCGTTGTGGGAAAAACTGTGAGTGATGTGTCAAAGAGTTTGTGGAATGCTTTAGATATTGGAATTGAAAATGCATGGGACGCAAATGTATTTGTTTTAAATGGAGTGCGACCAAAAACACTGGACGATTCATGTAGGCAGACCATAATTTTAGATTGGATGGAGGGGAGACCAAGTATACAAAATCAGTATTCTGGGAATGGTAAAATAGTCTCAATACCATGTTATCCATTTCGCGGGCATAGATGTTGGGTAAGTGATCTGGCAAAGAAAAATAGTGGAATGATACAGTTTTCGAATGAATTAACCTTGTCTGAGGAATCTGTGGAAACTACAATAATAAAAATATGGGCAATGGTTCTTGGCGTGGATGATATTAAAGAATATACAGATTTTTTTGACGTTGGTGGAGACTCCATCATCGCACAGAAAATAGCTAATAGCATGTTGGCGTGTTTACATATTCCGGTAAGTGCTGTCGATGTTATTAAGCATCGTACAGTTAAAGCTTTAGGGGAGTATTGTCGCAGTATATCAACATCCGTGACCTCGGAAAAAATAGTTATTCAAGAAAGATATCCTCTTTCACCAGCACAGGAGTTAATTTATCTATCCTGTATTGCGAAAAGTAACACGACGTATAATTTGCCAGTATTGCTAATCATTCCAGGTATTGTGGATGAGGAAAAGCTTCAAGCATGCGTTAATAAATTGATTCGCAGACATAGAGTTCTTCGTACGGTTATAGAAATCCGAGATGGTCGGCCAAATCAACGTGTGGTCTCTGAACTCGATTATTTGGTAGAATCTTTTGAATCGGAGGAAACGGAAGCTGAATTATACAAAAATTTAGTGCAGCCTTTTAATATGGATAGCTTGCCTTTGTTTAGAATTAAGCTTATTAAACAGTTGAACAAGACATTGTTATTTTTTGATATTCATCATATTATCTCGGATGGATCGTCAATGAATATATTTTCTTCTGAGTTGATTGCGCTATACAACGATACCGAAGTAAAGCTGCCACCTTTAAAATGGCAATATGCCCAGTATGTTGAATGGCTTCAGCAAATCCGCGAGAGTGGTCCATATAATAAGCAATTGCAATATTGGACAGATACTCTTAAAGACTATGCTGTTTCAGTTGATAGTACAAGCAATAAAATGCTTACTGAAACAGAATATTCATATATTAAGTATTTTTGTGAAGAAGAGTATTTTAACCAAAATATTGAGAACTATACGCAAGTGCATAAAATAACATTATTTACTGTTTATCTTAGTGCTTATTGTCTTATGTTGCATAATAATTTGGAGAGCGAGCGTATCCTTCTTGGGATACCCGTTTCAGGCAGAAATCATCCCGACATTACAAGTACCCTTGGAATGTTTGTAAATACCCTACCGTTTGTATCAAGTTTAGATTGCCAGATATCTCTGGATGATTATGTATATTCAGTTCAGACCCAACTGAATACGGCTTTAAGTAATCAAAATGTATACCTTCAAGATATTCAGCGACAGTTTGAACAAGAAGGAAAGCGGATAGTCATAGACGTAATTATCTCTTATCAGTCTGATCAAGCAGATATCAAATTTGACGAGAATTGTATTGCAAAATTATATCAGCCAGAGAATAGAGAATCAACATTTGACCTTATTCTACAAATTTTTCAGGATGGTAACCGGTTGTATGGTTTTTTTGAGCACAATTCAAATGTGATTGGACAGCGGGAAGCGTCAGATATGCTTTCGGAAATCCATGATTGGTTATGCAATATTATCAAAAATGGTAAGAGCCCTATTGCGAAAGTAAAGCAGAAGTTTGAAAGGCAAACTAATGATAATAAAGATGAAGTTCCTCAATTTATTTTTTAAACGGAAGGGGTAGCATTATGTTGAGCATCAAGAAAAGTGCTAATGAAAAAGAGCATTGGAACAATATGTTTAGCCAAGGAGTTGATTTTCCAGATGTCTTTTTAAAGAAGAAAACGGATGACTATCATCCAACAGTGAGCAGTATTGCCATACCAAGTCAGATAGTTACGGAAATGAACAGGATCACGCAAAAAAATAATTACCTGCAGTTTATATTGTACTGTACGATATCTCAAGTATTAATTTATAAACTATCAGATGCAGATACTGTTACAACATTGGTATCCTATGATCATAACCGTATAAATATGGAGGATGCCAATAATAGCATGTATCTAAACACTAAAATCAACCATTTAGATACAATAAAACAGGTGCTGGCTGCAATTCGAAATGATGTGATTGAGCTTTCCAATTATGATCCGGAATTACAACGGAATATTATGGAAGGGTTTTGTTTGGAAGCAGACATACCGGTATTTCTTCTTACTAATAACTTAGTAGACGAATCGCAGAAAACAAAAGACATGATTGTGATACAATTTGACACTGTAAACAATCTTGCTATTAAAATGCATTATAATGCGGCAGCAATTGAAAAGAACAAAGTATGCTCTTTCCTAAAAATGTATATTCACATATTAGAGCAGTCAATTGGAAATGCTTCTCAAAAAATTTCTTTATTATCGTTGTTGCCGAAAGCGGATTGCCAGATGGTTGTACAAACTGGTAGAGGGAAGGAAAGGCAGTTGGCATGTTCTGTCTTTGAGGAAATCAAGAAAAATATTATGACATTTCCGGATAAAACAGCAGTAGTATGTGGCACTAAAAGTCTCTCTTACCGAGAAGTGGAGAAGCGTTCAGGGCAGATAGCCAAATGCCTGAATGAACGAGGGGTTAAGAAAGGGGATATAGTAGGACTCTATTTATATCAATCAACAGATATTGTTTGCGTGATAGTCGCAATGTTGCAATTAGGATGTATCTATATGCCAATCGATAAACAACTTCCGGTTGGTAGAATTCAACAAATGATTGATGATAGCAAGACTCGGATCATAGTGATTGATGAACCAGACAGCTCAAGTGGATGTCTGGAAAGAGTGAGCATGATTCCTTTGTGCAGGATTGTAGACGATTCGCCAATTTATTTGGATACAATAGTGACAAAACATCAAGATGGAGTGTATTTAATTTATACTTCTGGGACAACTGGAAGGCCCAAGGGGATTGTGGTTAACAATGAGAATTTGCTTAATTACATACAATGGCGAAGTGCAGTCAGCCTTTACACACACAACGATATAACCCTGCAGCTTATTTCTTTTGCATTTGATGGATATGTTTCCAATTTGTTTTCCAGTTTATTAAATGGTGGAAAACTGGTTCTTGTTGAACCTAAAAAAAGAATTGATTACGCTCATATATGCAAGATAATAGAAAATCAAGGTGTTACGAGAATGTCGTTAGTCCCTTCCATGTATCGCTATATTTTGGAGAATTCCAGTCGCAATTCGTTAAGAAGCATCAGATCGGTAGTGCTTGCAGCAGAGAGGGCCACAGATCAAATTCTTACAATGAGCAGTCAACTCGCACCTAATGCAGATGTGATTAATGAGTATGGTCCTACGGAATGTACAGTAGGGATTATGGCAAATATGATGTTGAGTCAGGATAACCTTTCAGATATTGGGAGGGTGTGTGATAACAATACAGTTGTCATTCTTAATAAGGAAAATCAGATATTGCCGCAAGGCTTTCTTGGTGAACTGGGCTTTTTCGGTAGTAGTGTTTCAGGAGGATATCTGAATCTTCCGGATACTACAGAACAAAAATTCATCCAGCATCCGATGGCAGGAGAGCACAAAATTTATTTAACAGGAGATTTGGGTATTCTGGAGTTTAGTGACAGAGTATCCTTGTATGGGAGAAAAGATAATCAGGTAAAGGTTAACGGGGTACGCTTTGAAACAGCAGAGATTGAACAGCATCTTCTTAAGATGGAAGCAATATCAGAAGCTATTGTTATTGTGCAAAAAAATGAGGAAGGTATTGCTACAATCCTCGCGTACTACGTGTCTCCCAAACCGATTTTTCAATTTGATTTTACAATGGTACTATCGCGATATATCCCCCAAAGTGTTATGCCTAATTACTTTATCCATGTAAATCATTCTCTACCACGAACAATTAACGGAAAAATAGATATTAAAGCATTACCATTGCCAGTAAAACAAAATATATTTCAACCACCAGAAACACCAGCAGAGAATGTAATCTATCAAGTTGTGATAGATCTCTTGAATAACACGATTGGGATAAAAGATGACTTGTTTGAAGCTGGTTTCAGTTCCATTAAAGTAATTGATATGGTTTCAAAATTAAAAGATCATTTTATCATTGATCCTTCGCAAGTTTATGAATATAGAACAATTGAGAAGTTAGCTGCAAATCTGCTGTCGGCTCAACAACCACTAGTTGATCAACTACGTGAAATGAGCAATACGATCAAAATGATTCCAGAAGCATCGCAGGCCTTTGCACATACGCCAGACTTGTTCAAAGAGAAGGATATTATGAATCAGAAAGAATATAGCAATATTTTAATTTTGGGTGTTACAGGGTATTTTGGAGCTCACCTTCTACACCAACTGCTCCATACAATAAAAAGTAATTTTACAACTATTGTTCGTGCTAAAAATACATTGGAAGCAAAAAAGAAAGTGTCCTCTATATTTATGCATTATTATCCGGGTTTTGATTTAGAAGAATTTGACCAGCGTATCAATATCTATTCTGGGGATCTGACAAAAGAATATTTTGGATTGACTTTAGAAGAATATAATCAAATGGCGATGAAAGTAGATTGTATTATCAATTCGGCGGCCAATGTCAGACATTATGGAAAATATTCGGAGTTAGAGCAGATTAATGTTATCGCTAATAAAGCATTATTAGATTTTGCTGTTCTTGGATCTGAAAAAGATTATAACCTTATATCAACACTGAGCGTTGCTAGTGGAAGAATCAAAGATTATCAGGAAGTACTTTTTTCGGAAAAACACTTGGATTTGGCACAGGTTCCTTCAAATGTATATACTCAAACAAAATTGAAAGCAGAAATTATGGCAGACAGTCGTCGCAAATTTCAAAATGTAAATATCTTTCGAATGGGGAATTTAATGTTTGAATCGGAAACGGGAATTTTTCAGTATAATATGGAAGAAAATGCATTTTATATGTTACTAAGAGCAATAAATAAGACTGAAAGGTTTCCTGCTATTTCCTTACCAATTTGGGATTTTACGTTTGTAGATCAAGCTGCTGAAGCTGTTACAAAATTGTTCGACAAACCAGGATTAATTGGAAATAATTTTCATATTACAAATCCCAACCGTGTTAGTCCGGTGGAATTATTCTCTTTCATGGGGGCACCAAGGAATGCGTTTTTTGAGACAAGTGAATACCTAAGCTATCTTGCCGACAAATTACATGAAGGAGAGGTGAAAAAATATATTGAAGAAATAATTCTCCATACTGATATGTTTGGAGCACAGGAATCGACGAAGTTTTGTATTGATTACTCAAGTACCGTTGCAATTTTAGAGCAGTTGGGTTTTCACTGGAAGAGTTTAGATCAAATGCAGGTAAACAAAATGATGGAATATTGCAAAGCAGCCAATTTTTTTAGAAAGAGGTAAAAAAGTGAATCCAATTACGCTACTTTTTCCTGGACAGGGTGTCCAACATGTTGGAATGATTGAAGAAATAAAAGAAAGATTTCCGTTAGTGCCGCAGTTTGTTATGGCGGCATCTGAAATTATCGGAGAGAACCTTGAGATGCTATGCATTTCAGACGAACAGCATCTTATGAATCGTACAGATATTGTGCAGCCGCTAATTTTGTCTATATCAGTAGGGATTTATGAATCAATGAAACGAAAAACTAACTTACATGTAGATTATTTAGCTGGACACAGTTTAGGGGAGTATTCTGCACTTGTTTGCGCGGGAGCAATTGCATTTGATGATGCAGTTACCTTGGTTCGTATGCGTGGGCAATTTATGCATGATGTTTCTGAAAAGAATCAGGGAGGGATGCTTGCTATTAACGGATTATCTTTAAATGAGGTTCGGAAATTGTTGAACGAGATAGAGGGAGTATTCATTGCTTGTGACAACTCCAAACATTCATGTGTTGCTTCGGGAGCATTATCTGGTTTGAGTACTTTACAACAAAAGGTTGTTCAAAAAACGGGTGCTAAGGCAACCAGATTATATGTGGAGGGAGCGTTTCACAGTGCCCTTATGAATGAGGCAGCGGAAAAATTTGCAGATAGTCTTTCTGCCTGTAATATACAAGTTCCTAAGTGTCAGGTTTTTTCAAATTTTTCGTCATTGCCATATAAAACGGTGGATGAGATTAAGAGAAATCTCGTCAAACAAATAAGCAACACAGTTTTATGGACAGATACAATTCAGGCTCTACATAAGCATAAATCCCGATTCCTTGATGTCGGTCCAAAGTCGATTTTGAAAAATATGATGATGGTTGGGGAAAATGGGATACCTTGCTTATCATTAATAGATGATTACGAGGCGGTGATTTCTTTATTTGAGGATTACGAAGATTACGGAAAACCAAGAGACTTTATATCATTCTGTTTGCGGGAGGCTGTTTGTACACGAAATAAAAGAAACAATAAAATGCGGTATTCGGAGATCAATGCTGCCTATGCAGAACTCTGTATGCTTGCTGGAAAAGAAGAGGAGAGTAACTATAATAATGATGATAAGGTAAAAGCTGTCAATTGTATGATGAGCATTTACGAAGCTAAAGGTTATCTAAAAGAAGATATAAAGGAGAGAATTATTCAAATGGCTGGACTGAATCAGACTGTGTTGATTTCTGCGTTTTTCCAGGGAGGTGATTTGGCATGAACAATATAGAAAGCACTAACATAGCAAATGCCAAGAGTCCTGGAAAAGAGTTATTCAAGTTATTTGTTCCAATATTATTTGGGTTCATTATCAATAATTTATATAACGTTGTAGATACATTGTGGCTCGGAAATCTTGTTGGAAAAGAGGCGATTGCGGCGGTTGCAGTTTCCTATCCAGTTATTATTATGGTTTCAGCGGTTGCAATGGGAGCTTCAAATGCTGTAACAATATTAGTGTCAAATTTCTGTGGAGCGGAGGATGATAGGTCTGCTAATGAAACAATAAGTACAGCCTTAATTTTTATTATGGGATTTTGTTTTGTAATTGTCCTATTACTGGAGCTGTTTTCATATCAGATTCTTACCTTTTTACATACTCCTCTGGAAATCATGCCTAGTGCAGTCAGTTATTTTCGGGTATATGTATTGGGGATTTTTTCTGTTTATATTTACTATCATTTTGCAGCGGTGTTGCGAGCATATGGGAATAGTACAATTCAGATGCTTTTCTTAGTAATTGCAACAATTATCAATATGATACTGGATCCGCTTTTTATTAACGGTTTTTTATTTATTCCCAGGCTTGGTGTTGTAGGAGCAGCTTGGGCAACAGTTCTTTCACAATCAGTTATAGCAGTTGCTTTAATCGTTGTGGTTTGGAGAAAAAAATTGTTTATTATTTTTAGGAAAGATTCAATAAATATTAAATTATTTGTTGAGTTGCTGAAACTATCTATGCTCTCAATTGTTCAACAAATAGTACCTTCTCTGAGTCTACTGGTGGTTACATATTTGGTGAATTCCTTTGGCATTGTTATAACAGCTGCTTATGGAATAGCCAGTAAAATTGATGCAATCATTATATTGCCCGCAATGGCTATGAATATAGCTTTGACTACAGTATGTGGTCATTGTTACGGTGCTAATAATATGAAAAAGTCTGAAAAATATATTAAGATTGGAACGATTAGTGCCTTGGCCATAACCATTTCAATTACTATTTTTATTTTATTGTTCATCAATCCAATTGCACGGGCTTTTATCAATGACGCAGTGGTAATAGTGGTTGTAAAACAGTATTTTTACATTATATCAGTTGGATACCTGTTAAATGTTGTTACCTGTACGGCACTCGGAGCATTAAATGGGTATAAAAAAACATTTATAAATATGATTATTTTTATTGTAGGATATCTTGCGGTACGTGTACCAGTAGCGTTTATATTTTCCAAAACATCGCTTTTGGAAAATGGAATTTGGTTTGCCTTCACACTTAGCTATCTGGTAACAGCATTTATTAGTGTCATTTATTACATTTATGTAGCAAAAGGTATTAAAAATTTATCTTAGTTGATTTAATGAGAGAGTACGAAATGTCTTTGCAGTGGCAGGGCGAGGATCCGGATTATTAGATAATATGATCTGGATTCAATTTATACAGAGCCGAAATACAAGTGAAGCGGTGGGCCGGAAAATGGATGAGGTGCTCGTATTCATGAAAGACAGCAATTCACAAGCCGTTATGGCAAGAGATAGGATGGGTTACTGGGCTGGCAAGTCTGATCACACTATGTTTTGTGGGCAATTATGAGTATGGTAATTAACTGGAAAAGCAAGTGACAAAAAAAGGTATAGAATATACAGAACTGTAAAAAAATGTTAGGAGTATAAAGACAAGCCTGTGAGGAGGCCTATCTTTTAGTAAGAAAATGAATAAAAATTGCTCATTTAGATATTTCATTTGGTGTCTATATGCTTTTATTGTGGTTATTTGCTTGATAACACTAAATCAAAGCTATTCAAGTGAAAGGGAGATTAATGCCATGACAAATATACAAAGTAAAGAAATAGATGCATTCATAAACAGTGCAATTGATGCAATTCCTATGCCCGGACTTTCGGTGATGATAACAAATAAAAGTGAGAATATATATTCTATGCAGTATGGGTATGGCATTACAGAAAATTCACCTTTTGCTCTGGGATCAACAAGTAAAGCGATTACAGCAACTGCCGTCTTATTCTTCTTAGAAGAATATAATATTGAGATGACTACTCCAATATGTAAGTCTTTGTCTTGGATTGATGGAGGATGCGGCATTACTATTAAAGACTTACTTAACCATACAAGTGGCATTGCCACCTATGAAACAATAGATAATCTTAAATTCTCTGGTACTTATGGGGAGTTTGAGTATTCAAATACAAATTACAATTTGTTGGCTAAAATCATTGAATCGGTAACGGGGGATCCGTTTCCTAATTATGTTGATAAGCAAATTTTTTCGCCACTGAAAATGGACAATAGCTTTGCTTTATCAGGTGATACAATTACTAAAATTGTTCAAGGTCATAAAACATTTTTCGGACTAGTTTTTCCATGTAAAACAAAACTACCTGATGAAACTACTTGGATACAAGCTCCATCAGGATATTTATGTGCAAGTCCTGTCGATATGAGCATGTATCTGCGTTTTATGCTTGACTACTCACAGGATGGTCAGCGGCTATTAAACCTTGTGAAAAATACAGGTATACAAGTCAATGATAGCCCCGCCATTGAGGGAGTTTATAATAATAGCGGTATTTATGGTTTGGGTTGGGTATGGAAGACTACCAACGGTATTGATATTCTATATCACACGGGCAAACTATCAGATTTTTGCAGTCTTTCAGTGCTTATACCACAAAAAGATATAACAATATCAGTTATGTGTAATATGGGGGATTTTTTCGTTGGAACAAATCAGATTGAAAAACTATATGAGGGAATTATATCTATTTTGATAGGAAATAAGGATGTACCTACAATTCAAAAAAGCGATTATTTGAGACAGCACATCGTTATAAATATAAGCTTGTGTGTTTTATTTGTTTTGTGTGCACTTTCAACCAATTTATGTGATTTGACTGGTACGAGCTCGCATCCAACGATAATAAAATATTGCAAATTTATTTTAATACATGTAACAATCCCAATTATCCTAATTGGTTTTTTTCGAATTTTAGGTATCCCCTATGAAATAGTAACAGATTTTGTCCCGGACATTTTTGCAATACTTATAGCCTGCTCGGTCATTTTATTTCTAACTGGGGCTTGGAAATTAGTATCAATAGTTTTCTAATGCCTAATTAATTTTTAGTCGCTCCAACTTTAGGCTGCTGTTGATATTCAATGTCTTCTATACATGCTTTCGGAAGGGAGAATCTGACATTGTTAATAAAGCGGTTCAGTTTGTTCTTCTGACGGTGATTCCATTCTGCATCCACTAAAAGTGCAAAGCGTTCCTCGAATTCAAGAGGACTGTATGTATTGGGATTATTTAGCTGCTTTTCAAACTCGGAAGCCATGGTTCCACACTGCATGGCACGCAAGGTATCGGAGGTAGGAGACTCCAAAGTCAAGGTTGAGTTGTGATATCTTGCCGTGGTTTTTTCTAGTTTTTTCCAGGTCATCGCCAGCCAGCACGTGAATCAATTTCTAAAAGAGAAAGCGTTTATAGTTTATGGGGATTGTTGGTCAATGCTGGTTATCTGACAGTAATGAAGCGCATTGATTCTAAGACGGCTGTAATCAAAATTCCAAATGATGAAGTGATGTCGGAATTTCAGATATTAGTTGCTGAAATTTCCGGTGTGGATGGGCTCCTGATAAAGAAGGACATGGAACAATTCTTCGAACTGTACCAGAATATTGTTATATCAAGTACCAGCTTCATGGATGCTAAGGAAAACGCATATCATATGTTGTTTTTAGGAATGTGTATTGCTTTGAGAGGAACCTATAAAGTAACAAGTAATATAGAATCTGGCTATGGACGTGATGAACTGCGGGAAAATCCGGATGTTCAGAAGGCGTATCTGGGGATATAGTGGTGCAAGGTCAAATGCAGTTTGTGAAAATGGTTCTTGACAAAACCAGCCGTTAGTATGGTATAGTTATGATGTTGAGTAGCAGGAAAGCGTAAGTCCAGACGGGATTTGCGCTTTTTTGCTGCTTTTTCATAA
>Ga0153941_1000882_pt1 | contig 12482 bp, 3 predicted proteins | sample TSNJ025MetaG_FD_104733 | JGI IMG/M metagenome (GOLD analysis project Ga0153941, IMG submission 104733) | Attine ant fungus gardens microbial communities from New Jersey, USA - TSNJ025 MetaG | ecosystem: Host-associated > Fungi > Mycelium > Unclassified | place: USA: New Jersey, Brendan T. Byrne...
CAGGGAAAAATAGCACTGACTGAAAGGGAAAATGAAATAGCGCAGCTTGCTGCACGGGGCTTTTCCAACAAAGAAATCGGCAAACGCCTGTATATATCAGAAAATACGGTAAAAACCCAGCTGAAAAGCGTTTTCAGAAAGCTGGGAATCCATTCAAGAAGCTTGCTGAAACAGGAGCTGTCTACTTAATACGCACATTCACCCCTATTACGCTGAACGAAAACTCACCCCTTTTCATCACCCGTCAGGCGATAGGAATTTTCATGAATCCACTGTACAATAAATGTATGGTGGTTTTATGTTGCCAAGGCAACCCGCCGCAGATTTTTAATCCGCACAGGAGGCAGTATTATGAGCAGAATTGTGAACGTTATACCGAAGGATAATTACTGCATTGAAGTTGTGCTTGACAATGGAGACAGCGTGAATATTGACTTTAAAAATAAGCTTCATATGGTACGGTTTTCCATATTATCTGACAAGGATTATTTTAATACGGTAACAACGGACGGAATTTTTGTGAGATGGAATTATAAAGTCGAGATTTCATTGGGCGAAGTGTTGGAGTTGGCAGAAAGTGTGAAAAGAAGTTCTAACCCGCCAAAATACGGCGGCTAAGAACTTCTATGTTTCACACGGGAAGAATATAAAATGAAATCCATAGGAATTTCATTTTATCATTCTTCCGGGTTTTCGTGGAGACTGGTTGTGCTGTCAGGGGCGGTTTGTTTGGAAATTTGAAAGAAGGTCGCTTTCAAGATTTGAGTTGATGCTCAGCGAGCTGAGCTTGAGCGGACAGGAGGTATTATAATGAATGTTTATGAATTTTCAGTTAAAAATGCTGTGGGAAAATATGTTTCACTGGAGCAGTATAAAGGGATGGTGTCTTTGATTGTCAACACTGCCAGTAAGGATTGTTATGCGGAGCAGCTTACAGGATTGGAAGAGCTGTATAAGAGGTATGGGGAAAAGGGTTTTATGCTTCTTCTCTTTCCTAGTAACCAGCTTCATGGGCAGGAGCCGGACAGTGATGACGCAATACAAAATATATACCAGTCTGTCTTTGGTGTTACTGCGCCGATATTCGCTAAGATTGATGTAAACGGAGCGGTGTCCGACCGGCTGTATCGGTTCCTGACGGAATCAAAACGTTTTGACTCGGGTAGTGTTGTTACGGAAGATATGAAAAAGCGCTATATGGAAATCGACCGGTATTATCATACATCATCCGATATCAAATGGAATTTTACGAAATTTTTAATCGGGCGGGACGGTAAGGTGATCAAGCGACTGGAACCGGATATTACTCCCGAAATGATGGATGAGGATATCCTTGCGGCACTTAATCAGTAAATTATTTCTTTTACAATTAAGCCGCAAATAACATACACAGGAAGGGGATTATTTTATATGTACAAAAATCTGTTGCCCATATTTCAGGGCGGATTAATCATTGCGGGTATTTCCCTGCTGCTTTGGACGATTCTGATATGGCTGAGAAAAACCCATAAGCTGAATATGCGAGATGCTTCTCTTACAAGTGAGGAGCTGGACGACCATGCAAAAAGGATAGCTCTGGAGCATTCCATCTCCAAGAAAAAGAGTCTCCTGAACTGGCCGGTTCCAAGGCTGAACGATAATTATGATTTTATACTGTCCGTGTATAAGGGACTTAATGAAGACATTCAAAAAAAACGGCCGATTCACGCCTCCGCTGAGTGGCTGCTTGATAATTTCTATATCATAGAAGAGCAGGTAAAGGTACTGAGACGTGAGTTAACCAAAAAAAACTATCTGCGGCTTCCGGTCCTTCAGAAAGGACCATTTAAAGGATATGCGCGGATATTTACCATTGCCGCGGATCTTGTGGCTCATACCGATGGGCAGGTGGATGAAGCAATCCTGATAGACTATTTGAAAGCATATCAGACGAACAGCGTTCTCTTTGACAGGGAAATATGGGCGGTTCCCACCGTAATCAGGCTTGCTCTCATTGAAAACTTAAGACCTCTTTGCGAAAACATTAAGAACACACAGCTGGAATGGCATAAGGCAGACGAGCTTTATGGCGAATGGCTGAAAAATGAGAGCCGGGATGGAGAGAAGGCTTCAAAAGTTATTACAGATTGCCTGAAAGCGATGGAGGATATCAATCCATCGTTTATTGAGCATTTATCTTATCGTCTGCGAAGATCCGGGCGCAGCTACATGTCGGTGCTGCGGGATATGGATTATGTTATCTTCAGATTGGGGGCATCTGCCCAGCAAATTACGCAAAAGGAGCATAGCACCCGATCGGCGAACACCGTCTCCATGGGTAACAGTATTACCAGTCTCCGCTGCTTTGGTACAACGGATTTTGCGGATTTTTTTCAATCTGCCAGCTTCGTGGAGCAAATCCTGAGCCAGGATCCGGACGGTACTTATCCGCAAATGGATATTTCCTCCCGCAATTATTACAGAACCAGGATTGAAGAAATGGCAACGGTATATGGTGTTTCGGAAGTTCACATTGCCAGGGAAGCAATTGAGCTGGCCAAACAGGCATATTTGAATTGCGGCGGGGTGAGTATGGATATGGAACTCCGGTGTACCTGGCATGTGGGATATTATTTGATTGGAGAGGGGATGAAAAGCCTGGGCGACAGGCAGGAAAAAGCAAAGCATCCTTTTATAAACAAGCTTGGTTCGGACAACAAATTTTTAAGAAGACTATATATCGGTTCCATTATTATGATTACGCTGGTTTTGACCGCACTGGCGATCTGGTATCCTGTGCTCACAGCTGTTCCCTATACGCTTTTTTTATCTGTTCTGGCAGGGTTTGTGGTGTTGATACCTGCTTCGGAAATTGCAGTAAATCTTGTAAACTGGATTATCTGCAAGACGCTCCGGCCTGCTTTTTTGCCCAGATTGAAGCTGGAATCAGGCATTCCGGAGGAATTGGGAGCATTTGTTGTGATACCCACATTACTCACCGACGTGGGGCTGGCAAGGGAGCTTTTGAAAAACCTGGAGGAGCATTATCTGATTAACAGAGAGGAAAATCTGTACTTTGCCTTGATTGGCGCATTTAGAGATTCGGACGCTGCTGTAATGAGCGATGATAAAGCAATCATTGATACCGCTATGAGTGGGATTGCAAAATTGAATCAAAAATATGCGGTGCAGGGCAGAGAGATCTTCTATTTCTGCCACAGAGAGAGACAATTCAACGAAACCAACAACAAATGGATAGGATGGGAGCGGAAAAGAGGTGCGCTGATGGAGTTTAATGATCTCCTTTCAGGTGCTGACGATACCAGCTTTACCTATTTATCCTGCAAGGCGGAAAACCTTCCCCATGTGAAATATGTTATTACGCTGGACAGTGATACAATCCTGCCGCTGGGAATGGCGAAAAAAATGGTGGGAGCCATGGCTCATCCCTTGAACCGGCCGATCATTGATAAAAAGCGAAACGTGGTCGTGGCGGGTTATGGTATTATGCAGCCCAGAGTGGATGTTGATATCGCAAGCTCCAACAAATCCCTTTTTTCAAGGATTTTCACCGATCAGGGCGGGATAGATCCCTACGCTAATGCTATTTCGGACGTTTATCAGGATTTGTTTGGTGAGGGGATATTTAACGGCAAGGGAATTTACGATTTAAACACATTTCAAGCCGTACTCAAAAACGCACTCCCGGAAAACCAGGTTCTGAGCCATGATCTGCTGGAAGGTTCTTATATCAGAACTGCACTGGTTTCAGATCTGAAGCTGATAGATTCTTTTCCCTCAAAATATAACGCCTTTGCTTCCCGCCTGCACCGTTGGGCCAGGGGAGACTGGCAGCTTCTGCCTTTTCTGTTTGGGAGGATAGCAGACTATAACCGCAGTAAAATCGCCAACCCCTTATCCTCATTATCAAAATGGAAAATAGTTGACAATCTGCGGAAAAGTCTTGTAGCGCCGTCACTTATGTTACTGGCCGTGCTGGCTTTTTCTATCCTTCCCGGCGGGACCGCCTTCTGGCTTTTGATATTCTTTATCTCCATGGAATTTCCCCTTGTGATGGCTGTGGCAAAATTTTTGGCCTCGCCCTGGTATCAGAATGGGAAAATGAAGCGGCATATGCCGCAGATCACAGGATTAAAGGCGGCTTTTTTTCAGGGGTTTCTGACATTTGCTTTTTTACCGTATCAGGCCATGCTGATGATGAACGCCATTTTGGTAACACTGGTCCGGATTTTAATTACCAGGAAAAATCTGCTGCAGTGGGTCACTTCGGCGGACACGGAGAAAACGCAGAAAAATTCAATGTGGAGCTATGTATGCAAAATGAGCATTTCTTTTGCTGCCGGTCTTACTGTTTTCCTTCTTGCCATTACCTTTAAACGGTCAGCGGCAGCCGTTGGTGCGGTTTTTCTGATTCTTTGGGGCTTGGCACCCTTTATCGCTTTCTTGATCAGTAAAGATCGTATAGAAGAAGAGCCTGTTATTTCAGAGCAGGAGCATGCCGACCTTGGAAGGATCGCCAGAAAAACCTGGCGGTATTTTGAGGAGTTCGTTCATAGCAAAAGCAACTACCTTGCGCCGGATAACTATCAGGAGGATCCGCCCAAGGGGATTACATACAGGACATCACCCACCAATATCGGTCTGGGGCTGCTGGCAGCTTTATCAGCCAGGGATTTGGGTTATATAGGTACCTGTGAGCTTGTGGATTTAATTGACAAAACCATATCTACCGTGGAAAAGCTCGCAAAATGGAACGGACATTTATACAATTGGTATGATGCCCGCACGTTGAAGACGCTGCGCCCGGGTTATATATCAACAGTTGACAGCGGAAATCTTGCAGGTTACCTGATTACCCTGGAGCAGGGGCTTAATGATTATCTGCACAGTCCGCTGGCAGACGCCCGGTTTTTAAGTGGAATCATGGATACCCTCAGCTGCGCCGGACAGGAAGAGTCGGCGGATTATCACAAAATCAGTGCGATCCGTGCACTCTATAAAAAAGGGTCTGTGGATGCCGCGTCCTGGAATCAGATTCTGAAGACCATTGAAAATGGCGAAATATGCAATAGTGTGAAAACAACAATCTGGAGGACCAAGCTTGACCGAATGGTAAGGCTCTTTAGAAAAGAAATGACAGAGCTGATGCCGTATATTGATTTGCTGGAGAAATTTCCCGGGAATTTCCGGGGAGAAAATTCTTCCCAAGACCTGTCAGCCGGTCTGGACGAGCTGCTTGGTCTGCTGAGAACAAACATGATTCTTTCTCACATGCCGGATGTATACACAAGCGCAGTCCGCTGCACAAGCCGTATGATGGAGGAGATAATGGAAAGCGGGAGGCCGGAGGATGATAAGAATCTGTTTTACCTGCGTCAATTGGAGGAAACTCTGGTAAGTGCAGCCGACACAAGCGAACGGTTTATATATAAGTTCAGAATGCTTATTCACCGCATACACGCCTTGTCGGAGGCTATGGTATTTACCCCTCTTTATGTGAAGAAAAAGCAGCTGTTCTCCATCGGATACAATGTTGATGAAAATGAACTCACCGATTCCTGCTATGACCTGCTGGCTTCCGAAGCACGGCAGGTAAGCTATATCAGTATTGCCAGGGGAGAAGTTCCGGAATCCCATTGGTTTAAAATGGGACGGGCCTTAACAGCGGTGGACGGATACAAGGGTCTTATTTCCTGGACCGGTACCATGTTTGAATATCTGATGCCCCTGCTCATTATGAAAAACTATAAAAACACATTACTGGACGAGACCTATTCCTTTGTCATCAAAAGCCAAAAAAAATACGGCAGGCAAAGAAACATGCCATGGGGCACGTCGGAATCCGGGTTTTATTTATTGAGCAGCAATCACGAATACCAGTACAAAGCCATTGGTGTGCCCTGGCTGGGGCTGAAAAGGGGATTGATAGAGGATGCCGTGGCGGCGCCCTATGCCACCTTCCTGGCGCTTCATGTGGATCCCGAAGGAGCGGTCCGGAATATAAAGCGGCTGAAGGAGGAAGGTCTGGACGGTCCTTACGGATTCTATGAAGCGGCTGATTATACGCCGGAAAGACTGTTGTTTGAACGAAAGCGCGCTATTGTAAAAAGTTACATGGCACATCATCAGGGGATGAGCCTGCTGTCCCTGAATAATTTCATGAATCATAACATCATGCAGGAACGCTTTCATTGTGATCCTGCAATGAACGCGGCACGGCTGCTGCTTTCGGAAAAAATCCCGTCAACCGTTCTGTTAACCGGGGAAAACAAGGAAAAGGTCATACCCCTTAAACAGGAGGCTTCCGATGAAAGAAGTCCGGTTCGGAGCTTTTATCAAACGGATCCCGCGCAGCCCAAAGCACACATATTATCAAACGGTAATTACGCCGTTATGGTCACGGACAGAGGAACCGGATACAGCAGTAACAAGCTGATGAATGTGACACGTTGGAGAGAGGACAGCACGCTGGATCCATACGGAATGTTTTTTTACATTAGAAACGTGGACACGAATACAGTCTGGTCTGCCGCTTATGCACCGCTTCTGGTTAAACCCAACCGGTATGAGGTGGTATTCACGGCGGATAAAGCCACATTCAAGCGGCTGGACGGACAGATTGAGACTAAGACAGAGGTGACAATTGCGCCCGGAGACAACGTTGAATTCCGCAGGATTTCCCTGAAAAACCTTGGGGAGAAGCCATATATCCTGGAAGTCACAAGCTATTTCGAAGTGGTTTTGGCGCCTCAGGCTGCCGATGAGGCACATCCGGCTTTCAGCAATCTCTTTGTTGAAACACAATATCTGGAGGACAGGAAGTGTCTTATAGGGAACAGACGGCCAAGGTCGGAGGATGACAAAGAGATATGGACAGGAAACGCCGTTGTGACGGATGCCGATACGATAGGAGATGTGCAGTTTGAAACAGACAGAATGCATTTTCTGGGAAGGGGAAATACGACGAAAACCCCTGCTGTGATGGAGTGGGGAAGGACTCTTTCCAACACGGAAGGTTCTGTTCTGGATCCTGTGATGAGTCTGCGTGTCAGCGTGGAGATTGATCCGGGAAAAACGGTGACGGTTTCCTATGTGACAGCTGTCGGACCTACGAATGAGGCGCTGCTTTTATTGCTTGACAAGTATGCAGGGCCCGACGAGGTGGCAAAGGCATTTCATCTGGCACTGGCCAGAAGTCAGGTGGAAACAAAATACCTGGGCCTGAACGCGTCCCAAATCGAGCTCTATCAGAATATGCTCTCCCACATCCTGTTTATCAGTCCCATACGGCAAGCAAACCGGGTTTTGCTGCCGGACAACAGCGGGGGACAGGCCTCTCTTTGGAAACATGGGATATCAGGTGATCTGCCCATTGTTCTTATTATTTTAAAGAAACCCGATCAGGTGGAAATATTGTTCGAAATGCTTAAAGGGCACGAGTATTGGCAGCTGTTGGGACTAAAAGTGGATCTGGTCATAGTAAATAACGAAGAGTTCAGCTATGAAAATCCGCTGCACTCACTCATTCAGGATATTGTATCCCTGCGCCAGACTCATTTTCTGATTAACCAGCCGGAAAATATCTTTGTTCTCAATAATCTGCCGGAGGAGGATATCCTTTTTCTGCGTGGGGTTGCAAGGATTATACTGACAGGGGATGGAGGCAGTATCGAAGAACAAATGACCATGCCGGTGAGCAGAAACCTGCCGCCTGCAAAAGTGTTTACCGGAATGCCGGCGGAATTTGAAATACCCGCGGCTGAGCAGCTTAACCTCCAATACTTCAACGGGATAGGCGGTTTTGGCTTAGGCGGAAAGGAATATGTCATTCACCTGGAAGGGGATCAAAATACACCCGTTCCATGGGTGAATGTAATAGCCAATCCCCGATTCGGATTTATCGCCACAGAAGCCGGATCGGGTTATACCTGGCATGATAACAGCCGTGAAAACAAGCTTACACCATGGTCCAATGATGCAGTATCGGACAGCCCCGGAGAAGTGTTTTACATAGTTGACGAGGACAGCGGCGAATGCTTTACCGTGACCGCCCTGCCCATCAGGGATGACCAGCCTTATACCGTCAGGCATGGATTCGGGTATTCTGAATATGCACACACAAGCCATGGAATAGCGCAAAAGCTGACACAGCATGTGCCCACAGACGATGCTGTCAAGGTAAGTGTAATCAACCTGAAAAATATCTCTGGAAAAAGGCGGAATCTGGCAATCACTTATTATGTGCGCCCTGTGCTGGGTGTAAGCGAAGCATCCGCAATGCACATGAAAACAAGTGTTGCATCCGGGGGAGCCTTATTGATGGAGAACCCTTATAACAGGGAGTTTGCCGGGGAAATCTGTTTTGTTGATGCTTCCCTTACGAAGCGCAGTGTCACAGGTGACCGCAGGGAGTTTTTCGGCGCGGGGGACAGGAGCGCACCGGAATGCTTATTGCGTGATGGTCTTTCAGGGACAACCGGTACAGGCTTTGATCCTTGCGGCGCAATGCAGGTTAAAGTACGGCTAAAACCGGATGAGAGCTGCGACATTGTTTTTCTTCTGGGTGTGGCTGCAGACAGGCAGGAAATGAATGACATTTTACCCCGTTATAAAAGCATCAGTACGGCAAAACAATCCCTGATGGAGGTCAGGGAGTGGTGGCGTAATAAAATAGATATGGTCAAGGTAAATGTGCCCACAGATTCCATGAATCTCATGCTGGACGGATGGCTCCAATATCAGGTGATCTCGTGCAGGTTGTGGGCGCGGTCGGGATTTTATCAGTCCGGAGGCGCGTATGGTTTCAGGGATCAGCTTCAGGATTGTATTTCCGTTGCCCACCTGTGTCCGGAAATAGCCCGTTCGCAGATTCTGCTTCATGGAAAACACCAGTTTACGGAAGGAGATGTCCAGCATTGGTGGCATGAACCGGAAGGAAATGGCGTGCGAACCCGTATCACAGACGACCGTTTATGGCTGCCCTATGCAGCATTGGAATATATTAGAATAACGGGCGACAGCGCCATATTGGAAGAGCAGATTCCGTTTCTGGAGGATGCACCCCTTTCGGAGTTTGAGGAAGAAAGATACGCAAAACCCAATATTTCAGAATGCAAAACCTCCTTATACGACCATTGTCTCCGCGCGGTGGATATTTCGCTGGAGTTTGGAGAGCACGGTCTGCCGCTTATGGGTACGGGCGACTGGAATGACGGCATGAATACCGTGGGCAATCAGGGCCTTGGGGAAAGTGTATGGTTAGGCTGGTTCCTGGCTGCTGTTCTGGAAATGATGGCACCTGTCTGCGTTCAAATGGGTAATCTTAAAAAAGCAGAAGTCTATCTTGAAATACGGAAGAACATCTTAGAGGCAATAGAGGAACATGCATGGGACGGAAACTGGTACAGGCGCGCTTATTTCGACGATGGGACTCCCCTGGGTTCCGCACAAAACACAGAGTGCAGGATTGATTCCATAGCCCAGACCTGGTCGGTCATATCCGGCGGCGGAGATCCGGAAAGGGCAAGACTTGCCATGGATTCCCTGTTGGAAAACCTTGTGCAGTGGGAGGACGGGCTGATCAAGCTGCTTACGCCCCCCTTTGACAGCGGAGAGTCCGAACCGGGATATATTAAGGGATATGTTCCCGGTGTCAGAGAAAACGGCGGTCAATATACCCATGCGGCGGCGTGGGCCATTATCGCATTGGCAAAACTGGGAGACGGCGACAAGGCATGGGAACTATACCGGCTCATCAACCCTGTCAAGCATACGGAGAGCCACAGAGAGTATTCCAGATATAAGCTGGAGCCCTACGTAATGGCTGCGGATGTTTATACCGCCTATCCCCATGCCGGAAGAGGCGGGTGGTCGTGGTATACCGGTTCCGCCGGATGGATGTATCGGGCAGGGCTTGAATATATCCTTGGCTTTCAGAAAAACGGTAATGACATCATTATGGATCCCTGTATTCCCCGGAGATGGACGGATTATGGCATACAATACAGATTCAAGGATACGGAGTACGATATCAGGGTGGAAAATCCTCAGGGGGTCAGTAAAGGGGTGAAAAGTATAGCTTTAGACGGAGAGATATTTGAGGGGAATCGAATATCCCTGGTGAACGACGGAAAAAGCCATGAAGTGGTGGTGTTGATGGGGGCATAGGAGATTAAAGATAACCTATCTTCCACCCCTCTTCCGGTAATCATAGGGAGAACAACCATATTCCTGTTGAAACAGTGTATAAAAATGAGTTCGGTTTGTAAAGCCAAGCTGCCTGCATATCTGATGTATGTGTTGGTTGGTGTTACACAACAGCAGAGCAGCTTCCCGCATACAAACCAGCTTGTTGTAATCAGGTATTGTCTGACCATAATGTTTTTTAAAAACTCTGTTGATATGTTCGCTGTTGTAGTTGAGTTTTTCTGCTAATTGTTGTTTGGTCATTTGGCATAATGACTGCCACCTTGTGATCGTCAGCATATCTTACAATTTTTAAGAAATTATGAAGAAAACGTGTTTTCCCTTGTATTCAACAGATTGTAGTGATATAATGTTACAGAATTATTAACAATGGCTTGTTCTGTTTATGGAAGGGATGTTGATATGAAAAAATTTTTTCGCCGTAAGGAAGAGCAATATAACGATGATTCCAAATCCTGGTGGGAGTTGGAAGAATCTGAGTATGGTTCGGATGAGGACGAGTATTATACAGATTCCGATGAAGTGGAAATAGAAGACGAATATTACGCCGATTCTGACGAGGAACTCGAAGAAGACGAATACTACGCCGATTCTGACGAGGAACTTGAAGAAGACGAATACTATGCCGATTCTGATGAGGAACTCGAAGAAGACGAATACTATGCCGATTCTGACGAGGCGCTCACAGAAGACGAATACTATGCCGATTCTGATGAAGAACTCATAGAAGACGAATATTATGCTGATTCTGACGAGGAACTCATAGAAGACGAATATTATGCTGATTCTGACGAAGAACTCACGGAAAACGAATACTATGAGGACTCTGAGGGCGAATTCCAGGAAGATGTATATTATGCAGAGGACTATGAGGAGATAGATGACAGGGAAGAGTCTCCGGCATATTATAGGGAAGATAAATATTACAAAGACAGGGTATCGAAAGACCGGTCATCATCCAGAAATGCAAAGAACGACCAAAAGAAGCCTTTCTTACTGGCACTGTGGCATAAATTCCTGGATATGGGTACCATGGACAGGATTATAGCGGCAACAGGAGCAGCAGTGCTGATACTGGCACTTGTAACCGGCAGTGTATATGCAAGTGCAAAAGTGCTGGATAAGCAGATTGACAGCTTTGTATCGGTCGGCAAACAGCTTCAGGATATTAATCTGATCGGAGAAGCAGGACTTCTTGCAGTGGCAGATGCCCAGTCTGCGAAGATAGCGGCAGCCAATATGGTTTATAACGAAGTGGTAGAAGAGGACGAAGTCCAGGAATATGACGAGTCAGAATATAGTAAGGATGTAACGGTAATCCTGAACATGACTTCCATACAGAAGGATTTGAAGATTAAATTTGTAAATAAGAAAAGCAATAAATTGATTTCAAATGTTCCGTTTTCTGTTACCGTCACAACTCCTGACGGCAAGACAGAGGTATGGGAGGACAATGATAAAGACGGTATCATTTATAAATCCGATATAACGCCGGGAACCTATAAAATAAGCATAAACAGTCTGGATAATGAGAAATATGCGGATTACACCCTGCCTGGCACCTCACAGTCCGTGGATGTCAAGAAAGAAGCAGCATATCAGAAAGTCGATGTCAGTGACGAGATCAAGTCTGAAAGCGAAGTTAATGTGGCGCTGGAAGATACCCAGCTGAATGAAACGGCAGTGGAATCAAAACTAACAGATACAGTGGGATGGGTAAACAGTACAGTTGTCAATGAAACTTATACAGAAATAGCAAAAAGCAAGATACCGGATCCCACATCCATTGCTTTGACCAACCGCTTTCTCAGAACCGCTTCCTACAAAGGAAGTGTGGAACCTTCCATCAAGACATTGAATGTGGGTGAGAGTTTTACTGTACAGGCGGTTTATAATGGTAACTTAAGCGGTGTTACCTGGAGCAGCAGCAACCCCAGCGTAGCGACTGTTGAGCCAAACGGTTTGGTAAAAGCAGTGGGAAAAGGAACTGCTACAATCAGTTATACGCATTCAACAGTCAGCGGTAATGATACCAATACCATCACCGGCGCCTGCAATGTTACGGTAAATGAAAACCTTGTAAAAGGCAATCTTACGGCAAGCAACGGTGCTCCGGTTATTGCAGTGGGAGTGACGACATCAGTTAAAGTGACAGCTTCCGGTTTTACTTCCGGCAAAACCCTTGCCTATACTGCAGCTTCATCCAATACCAAGGTGGCAACTGCTATAGTGGACGGCGAAGGTAATGTTTCCATAACAGGTGTGGCAGCAGGTAC
>Ga0153941_1000884_pt1 | contig 12471 bp, 9 predicted proteins | sample TSNJ025MetaG_FD_104733 | JGI IMG/M metagenome (GOLD analysis project Ga0153941, IMG submission 104733) | Attine ant fungus gardens microbial communities from New Jersey, USA - TSNJ025 MetaG | ecosystem: Host-associated > Fungi > Mycelium > Unclassified | place: USA: New Jersey, Brendan T. Byrne...
CTTGGCTTAGGGAGAGTGGTATACTGAAGTTCACAGCCATAAAGACAACAATAGGACTTGGTTGTGCAGTGCTTGCAATGCTTCTTCTTGCAATACTCATATGGACATCATTTGAGGATGAGGAATTACACCAGTTTGCTGGAAAAGAATGGGAGGAATGGACTGAAAAGGTTCCACATAAGCTGTTCCCTCTTATCTATTGAAGATATAATAGGGAGTGCTGGTTCATGTGGTAGTAGCTAAGAAACTTGCTATACACTTGTGATATATATATACTTGACAGATGTTCGTAATGTTATGCTCTTGATAATAAGGAAGTTGAAAGCGAAAAACAATACCTATTGGGTCAATAGTAGAAATAGTGGAAATAGAACTAAGGATCAACTGGGATTGACGAGAGGTTTCCAAGAGTTGACCTCTATTCTTACCTTCTGATCTTTTACACGGCAGACATTTAACTGTCAAGTGGGCATGGGAAGTGTTAAGTGAGTTACCTTAGTCACTTGGCTATACGAGGACCCTTCTATGTATTTTAGACTAATATGTACTAAGTTCAAACACCCGATCAAGCGTCACGGAACTATTTTATCCGATCAAAGTCCATCTATCCCTAAAGTATCGGGAAATTTGGCTTGATTTGAAGGAGAAACTCCAGCTCTGTGTGTCAATGACAAACCTCAACTGATATCACTTACATTGTCTGGTATGGTACCTTCCCGAAAGCAAAATTATGCCAGTCCAGAGGAGACATTCTTAGACGGAGGTGGGTTGACTTTTTTTTGTTCAAAAAATCAAAAAATCAGATTTCAGATTCCTGGTAATGACACCAAAGAAAAGACAATTGTTTCACAGGAGCAAGATCTCGAAGAATGCTTTGTGAATCAAGTGCTCCCGTTTGTGACAGGATTTAAACAACTCCAAATGTTATCCAAATCATCTTTTATTAGGCTTTCATGTCTCGTTCGATCCCTATCAATTGCTTTTTAACCCATGACTGCTGCTCCACAGAGAACACGATGTGAGACACAATATCCATGAATCGTCGATGGTGTAGATTTCCATTTTTGTTTTATTCTCAACTACGTGAATATAACTAGTACATTTTCTGATCTCTCCATCTTGTTGGTATCGATGAACTCGACCCATTCATCACAACTCACTAATCATCTGGGAAATGAACACACCAAAAAAGTTACTACGCCCAACATTATCTACTGAGATGAATGTTCTATCCATCATCTTGCCTCTTCATGTATTTCTTCACCCACGGAGGTGGCTCCTATATCACCTCGTCAAATATCTGCTTCGCTGTCGCTATTGGACTCTGAGCGACAGGACCTGACAGTCTTCATTGTTCTGGAATGTATACTTTTGTCCAAAGGACAATTTTCTTCGAGTAAATTGAGTATCAACCGTGACACCTGAGGAACATGCAAATCAGCAATGATGGCATAGATGCAAGGAAGAAAGACTTTTGCTTAAAATGAAGGGATAAATAAAGCATGGAACGCTAATAATTAGGGTCAGTAAGGGGAAGACTAGCGCTAATATTAACAGACTAAGTTGGGATATTGCAAATATTATCAGATGAATCTTGGAAAAATGCGGCTTCAAGGTATGAATAGGCTTTGAAAAGAATGAGTTCTAACCCAGTCGTTTAATAATCCAGGCTTACCCAAGAGACTGAATAAAAATACGATCAGCTAGATGAATAATATCTAATTTTCGACTCACGGTAGGAATAACAACATTCCATCGCGATAAAATAAATACAATAAACGAGTCGAGGTTTTCATGTGAGAAATACGACTGCGCATTCCATCACCAAAACAATTTTTGTTTTTTATGTCACGGTGAACCTGATAAATGTCAAGACGACTTCAATTGTGGTTGCTGTTGCCCTGATACTTCTTTTTCATGTGAGAATAAATGTGCAAGTCAGCAAAGCGAAATATGCTGGAACACGTACTCAAAGGCACTAGAAAGACTGTATTGTATGTTATCAAGATGCGTTGTATTCTCCCAGCAACCATGGAGAGGGAATAGCGATCCGTAAATTGATTCAAGACATACGTCAACTATCAACACAGATATCGCAGAAAAATACGATCAGTTGGTGGGTTGAGTATTGTACCGTACTCAAAGCCTACCAGGACCTCAGCTAAGTTTGACCATCAGTCGTCTGTATCAATCATAATCAAATTGTACAAAACATACCTGCTGTCATGAAATATAAAATTAATGTGACTAGAATTCAAAAAGTCAATACAAAAAGTCCATTGACCCATGTTTTTAGCCCTCTCACCAATTAAATCCTTGTTCCAAATCGCTCCAAGGCGCAGGACCAACAAAATCTTCACTATCAATGTATTCAACGTAGTGAAGAATCTATTGACATCAGATACTCTAGTCCTTAAGAGTCATGATGGAAGTTACTGGGTGGCTTTGAAATGTACACCTAGAAAAGAGTAAAGTCAGAACACACAGCAAATACATTTGACCTATACCACTAAAACATCCTAGTCAGTGAAGCTATCAAAACTGAATTAAGAGGAACATGTTACTGATTTCGATGCCCAGGGTTTATTGTCAGCTGGTAAAGTTGTTATCAATATGCATTTGATTTATGTCAGATAATTTCCTCGTACTGTGTGAACTGATTCTTAACAATTGGCTTAGTTGCCTTATTCAATAAAGTAAGAGAGTCGCACTTGCATCATGACTGTCCAGTTGATTATTAAGATAGAAAAATAGATGACATGCAGTTTCGACCACTTCACCCTGAGATATCATATGTCAGTGCCAATAGTCATCCATCTGATGGGAAACATGCTTGTGGAGATACTCAACCTAAGAGAAAGAGATCTGTGGAACTATTGTTTACAAATAGAAGGACTCACCTGTTGAGGATATTGACAACACCGCCCTATCAATGCTTGTGAGCGTTCTGGCTGCTGAAACATCGATTGAGGTCTGAGGCCCAGAGGAGTGGTGAAAAAAAAAACACTCTCACAGGGGCTGTGTCATGCCAAAGAAGGCGTACACAGACATAGACGCTCATCGGGATGTAAGAAAAGAAGTGGAGACTCCATTGGATATCAAAGATGTGATTCGTCAATATCTTGCTTCTCGAAGACAGTAGTGATGAACATTTACACTGCCAAGTGTAGGAAGGACTAGTGCTCTCAGCATGATGTACGACCGTTGGCTATGACCTTTCTTCTCGTGACTATAATCTGAAATATGACTCTGTATGAATAGCATAAAATCGCTGTCCTTACTCTCAGTCGTTTACCACCTCGGTCAATGTCTGAACTTACTTGTTTTAGTACCATCATGATGCTGGAACGGCTCATCAGTTGCCGCTAAGTTTCATCGAAGCTACAATCCATCATACTGGACTGAGAACGATTGACCTTGATCAGATTTCTCGGTTTGCACGCAACCGAAGAGAATATTTGTCTAATAACACCAGTTGATATATAGTTGAACCACGGTTATCGGATTTCGTACAAAATACCTCCCTCCTGCATATCCCACGCAAATGACTGATCAGTACGGACTAACACCACAAGATTACATTGATGACCTGAAGCTCCTGTCAAATAACCGTTACAGCCAAGGTATGCTGTTCCTCATTCTACCTTTCTTAAAGCAACAGCTGAAGCCTACTCAAGTCATCATTGCCACGCTGATGGTATATGATTTTATCGACCACATTCCTCAACAGGTGAGACTTTCCATTTGTAGATAATCATTCCACATCTCTTCTCTCCTAGATACAGCACCTCCACAGGCATGTTTCTCATTAGATGGCCGACTATTGCCACTGACATATGAAATCGCAGGAGGAAGTGGTCAAAAGTGCATGTGATTTATTTTTCTGTCCTAATAAGCAACTGGGAAAACATCATGTAAGTGCAACTCTCTTAGTTTTTTGAATGAGACAACTGATCCGGATTTTCAGAATGAGTTCATATAGTATGAGGAAATTATGTGACATAAATCAAATGTATATTGATGGCAACTTCACCAGATGACAATGCAACCTGGGCATCGAAATCAGTCAGTCATTAGTTCGATATCAGTTTTGATATCTTCATTAATCAGGATGTTTTAGTGGTATAGGTCAAATGTATTTGTTGCTTGTTCTGACCTACACCTTTGCTAGGTGCACATTTGGATATTTCCTAGTTGGCGAGTGAGTTTTGTCATGACTCTTAAGGACTAGAGTAGCTGATGTCGATAGATCCTCCACAATGTTGAATACATTGCTAGTGAAGATTCTGCTAGTCCTGCGCCTGAGAGCGATTTGGGACAAGGATTTCATCGGTGAGAGAGCTAGAAACATGTGTCAATGGACTCATTGTATTGATTTTTCTGGATTCTAGTCACGCTAATTCTATATTTCATAGTGGCAGGTATGTTTTGTACAATTTGATACTTGATTGATAGAGATGACTGATGGTCGGAATTAGCTGAGGTCCTGGTATGCTTCAAAGACAGTACTATACTTAAGAAACCAACTGATTGTATTTTTCAGTCTGCGATGTTGAAGGTGATAGTCAGTATATATATCGGCTCAGTTTCTGGACTACTAGAACCTCTCCATGGTTGCTGGTTGAGCTCAATGCATCTTTATAATATGCAAAACAGGATTTCTGCTGCCTATGAGTATGTGTTCTAACATATTTTGCTTTGCTGACTTGCTCATTTATTCTCACAAAAAAGAATTGTCAGGGCAACAGCAACAACAATTGAAGTCCTCTTGACCATTATCAGGTTCACCATGACATACAAAACACAAATGGTTTTTGGTGATGTAATACGTGACTATATTTCTCACATGCAAACGTCGACTCGTTTATTATATGTATTTTACTGCGATGGAACGTTGTTATTCATACCGTGAGTCGAAACTAGATACTATTGATCTAACTGATGGCCTGTCTATTTAGTCTCCTTAGTAAGCTTAGAGCATGAAACAACCGGACTAGAACTCATCCTTTTCGAAGTCGTATTTTGCCTGCAAGCCATTGCTTACTTCCTAGGATTACCTGATGTCATTATCATTATCCTATCCTAGTATGCTGTTATTGTTATTAGTCTTCCCCTTACTGACCCTGATTGTTAGCTCTCAATACTTCATTTATCCCTTCATTGTAAGCCAAAATTCTTCTTCCTTGTATCTTTATAATCACCACTGATTTGTGTGTCACTCAGGTGTCACGATTGATACTCAATTTACTCGAAGCAAACTGTCCTTTGGACGAAAGTATAGATTCCAGCATAGTGCAGTCCCTCAGGTTCCGTCATTCAGAGTCCACTAGGGATACTGAAGGAGATATTTGGCGAGGTGACAGAGGAACTATTGAAGAAATACATGAGGAGGCAAGATGATGGATAGAAGAATAGAAGATCTGGTGTTGTTCATCCGCGTAGATGATGTTGGACGTATTTGGTGTACTAATCATTGTTTTGTATGTTTGTTTTCCACAACATGAGTTGTGATGATGAATCGAGCGAGAGTTGGTATACCCCTGTTCAATTCAGATTTCGTATGTTTCTGTTAATCTTGCCTTAAAATATACCACCAAATAATTAGTTTCGTCGTGTGCGATTCTGGAAAAAGAGCCAGTCTGTACCCGTCACAAGGTGAAGAGAGATGAGGACGACCCAGCACATCATTATTCATTGATACACATTGTTATTTATTGATGTCAAGCACTGTCGAAGGAGGAGGAGAGCGATGATCTATGTCAAGGTGACACTATGCTTGATTCTTTTGAATTTTCTCATCAAGAACCGTCGCTTCCTTGCATGGCTCCAGTCAGGAAAAAACTAGACAATTTTATGACGCTTTTTTTTTTTAAAAAAAAAATCATCTATTTGTATCGCGGGGCTCGGTCGCAGTCCGCATTTTATGACGCTTCTTTATGTAAAGCATAAAATCGTATCACACTTTTGAAAATTCAATAAAAATTTAAGGAGAGCAGTTACTGGAGGGTGATTCGGATATAAAAATATCCAATAATGTGTCGTGTCATGCTCATACACCAATGTTCTCGAGAACTGAGATGTCCAGCCCATCACACCAGTCTTGTTTTTTCTCTCTCTCGACCCTATGACAGCATGGGCTAACTATCTTCCCAGAGTTGCACATGAGGTAACCAACTATTTGGCGACATAGTTTCAAAAAGGCAGGTGTAACGGAAACATATGAGATCAAAATTGAACAGGGGTACTAACAAAGCTCAAACACCCGATCAAGTGTTACTAGGCACGGAACTATTTTACCTTATCAAAGTTCATCTTTACCTAAAGTGTGCTTTCTTTGAAGGAGGAACTCCAGCTCTCTGTGTCAATGACAATTTTCAACCAATGTCACTTCGATTGTCTGGAATGGTACCTTTCTAAAAGCAAAATGATGTTAGTTCAGGGGAGATATTCTTAGACGATAGTGGGTTGACCTTTTTTGGAAAAATCAAAAACGAGGATTTTGAGGTTGGTGGTGAAGCTCAAGAACAGATAATTGTTGCACAGGAGCAAAATATTCCAAGAATATTTCGTAATTTGGACTCTCCTCTTTATGATAAGATTTCAAGTTTAAACAACTCCAAAAGTTATCATGACCCCAATCAACTTTCGAACCACTGACATATGAAATCTCAGGGGGACGTGGTCAATATTGTATGTGATCTATTTCTCTGTTCTGATATGTTCGACTCCCTTACCTTATTGAATAAGACAAGTAATCCAAATTTTTAGAATGCATTCATATAGTATGAGGAAATTATCTGACATAAATCAAACGCATGCTGAGAACAGCTTCACCAGATGACGATGAAACATGGGCATCGAAAACTATAAGATGTTCCTCTTAATTCAGTTTTGATATCTTCATTGACTAGGATATCTTAGTGGTATAGTATTTGCTGCTTGGTCTGACATACTCCTTCGCTAGGTGTACATTAGGTTATTCACTAGCCATCGAGCAAGTTCTATCATGACTCTTAAGGACCAGATGATCTGATGTCAATCGATTCTTCATGTTGTTCAATACATTGGTAGTAAAGATTTTGCTGGTCCTGCGCCTTGGAGCGATTGGGAACAAGGATTTGATTGGTGAGAGAGCTAGAAGGATGTGCCAATGGACCTGTTATATTGACTTTTTTGAATTCTAGTCACACTAATCTTATATTTCATGAAGGCAGGTATGTTCTGTCTACTCCATGCCTCGCGTTGCAATGCTGTTCAACACTGGATAGGAAAACATCAAATACCTATCTTCATCACTGCCCCAATCCCTCAGTAGATAGTTCCCGATACTGCATCTATTTTCTTATCTGTCAAGGTGGGTTCCTATTCATCGGGTCAGTTCTCACACATTTTCGGCATTATTTTTTGATCGGTCATCAATATCAGATTCCAGGCGTATTTTTGCTTGTGCGATTACTTTGCATCACTGATGACACGTGTCACGGTATCAATAATAGCAGCAGACAAAGCACAGCTTTCAGGCCCATGGCTAGGCGGTCTTTATGTTCTTGCAGTCCAGACGGGGTACCACAGGGATTGATTTCTGATAAGATGTGCCTGTTGCAGGACAAAAAGAGCAAACAAACTAGGTTGGTTCTCAGAGAAGCGAAGCACAGACACAAGGCCACGCACACATTCTGGCTTTTCGCGTCATTGATTTAATTTTTCTCTTTATCAATACTTATCCTCTCCAAATCAATAAAAGTGCCAAAACAGCACAGGAATGTCCATGCCCAAGACAACAGATATGTGAATAGACCGTGTTCTCAACCAGAAATTCTTAATTTCAACCCATATCCCACTCGCCCTCTGTCCAAGGAAGCGATGGTTCTCGATGAGCAGTTTGAGAAAAAACAGGCATTGTGTCACTTTGACCAACATCATCCTTCTCTCCTTCGACGGCACTCGAGTGACGACACGCGGATTTGGATCTAGATCATGGCATCTACCACTACTGGGCATGCTCGACCAACTTGTAGTAGCAGCAAAGTAGATAAACCTGTTGGCGACCCTGATACAGGTCAAGGCGCTGTACCACTCTGTTCAAGCAAGTTTTGTCTGAGGGCGGGGAAGAGATCGACATGAAATGGCATGCAGGTGGTGGTGGCAATGGTAAGCCAAGGGTCGTGTAAAGTCTCCTGAGCAGCGGGACGATGAAGAGGATATAAGGTGGCGAGACGTCAGATGAAGGACTTGGTTTGATCGGAAACAGGTACGGACTCTGAAATTTGATTTTGGATCTGCATTTTTCTGGGCGAGGGCGGTAGTGTTGTTGAGACAAAAAGGTGGATAGCCACAGAGGAGACCATATGTGATAATGGCTGTGCAGAGAGAGGAAGGGAGAAAAATGAGCTTGTGTTTGGTTTGTGTATGCGTGTAGAAGAATTCATACCTTTGGACTAGATTTCGACGGATTTTGTGTGGCTGGCGTTTTTGATGACTTCAGGGGCGACGTAGTCGAATGATGCAGCGCGGGAAGTGGGTACCTTGTCAGGGAAGTGTAGGAGTTCTGCTCTGTGAAAAGGGTGGGACCTGCATGCCAAAGTTCACGATGGAAATGTCACTGACAGGCTCGCTGGAGTGGTAGAGGATGTTCTTGAATCCATCAAGTAGATGAAGAGGGGAGAGGGAGGGAGTGGTGACGGCATCGTGCTCGGTAAACAAGTACAAATTCAAAGACCTCAAGTTCAGAGGAGGGGTAGTATTTCGCTGGAGACAGATGATGTTGGTATTGGATACGAGGCATACGAGATGACTAATCAATGATATAAATATCTACATTCCTTACCATCAAAACGGGGAGATCAGACAAAGTGCACAACATAATCCTGACAGTGACTCGAGGTAGTGTCTGTCAGATCGGGTGTTTGAATTACGTTAATCCTACCTTTGTAAGCTACATCACTGAATAATTGGTCCCTAGCATGCTAGTCAGTCCATGCGCCTATCATAAGGTCAAAAGAGGGAGAAGCAATGCCTTGGATTGAATCACAGCAAGACTCGTATGATTAGCTGGACCATCTACGTTCTCGAGGACAACATGACACAGCAAATTATTTTTTATTAATGGGTATTTTTATATTCCAGCCACCCTCCAATAATTGAATCTTTCAAAGTGCGATATAACAATAACTATATTCTACTTTACATGAAGAAGCGTCATTTAGACTTTTGCCGACTACCTCTGTCCAAGCGAGTGACAATTCTCGATGAGCAGGTTCACAAAAACCAGGCAAAATATTGTCTTGACCAAGATCCTCCTCTTCCTCCTTCGACGACACTTGAGCGACGACGCCTGGACTCGGATCCACATCATCCCACCACCCACTACTTTGCGTGTTTGACCGACTCGCAGCAGCAGCAAAGTACCTAATTATATTAGCGGCCCTATGCCCTTTTGCTCTAGAACTCCAATTTTGTCTGAGGGGTCAACGTGGCATGGCACATTGATGGTGGTAGTGAGGGGCCAAGGCCAGCGTAAAGCGTCGAGGGCGCTGGGACAATGGGATGGATTGAGGGCGGCAAGACGTCATATGGAAGACTTGATTTGGTCAGAAACCGGGTTCCAGAACGGGCTCTGAAATTCAATTTTGGCGTCGGCATTTTGGTGTAGTGGAGTTGTCAGCACAAAAAAGGAGATAGCCGCAGAGGCAAAAATAAGCGATCACGGCTGCGCAGAGAGAGAGTAATGAGCTTGAATTGCATTTGTGTATGCGTGTGGAAGCGATCATACCTGTGCACTAGATGTCGCCGGGTTTTCCGTGACCGGTATTTTTTTGACGACGCCAGGGAAAATATAGCCAAAAGAGCTGGCAAGAGAGGTGAGTTGCTCGTTGGGAGAACAGAGAATTTTTTTCTTTATGAGCAGACAAGGTGAGTGGAAATGGGAAGTTGACGATGAGGATGTCACTGGTGGGGTCATTGGAGCAATGGAGGATATTCTTGGGTTTGTCAAGTAGGTGAATGGAGGAGGGGTGAGAGAGGGGAAAGCAAACGTACCTGAAGTTTCTGGACGATTCCGTGGTGGTGAAGGCAGTTGACGGCGTCAAGAACGGAGCGGATGACGGTGATGGCGTCATGCTCAGTGGACTTTCCCTTTGCGAGGATGCGGTCAAAGGGTTCTCCGCCGCTGGTAAACTCAAAAGAGAGGTAGTATTTTGTGCTAGACTCGAAGCCTTGAGAGACAGACGATGTTGTTAAAACAGGTGAGAAGGTCGACTTTGTCCAGACGCTGGCTTTGTTTCCTTTCAAGGCTTGAGGTACAATTTAGTATTGACATAGAAAAAAGCTGTCACCGTCCTATCAATGCAGAAAGGGCTTGTGAGCGGTCTAGCTGCTGAAACATCGATTGAAAAGTCGTGAGAAAAATGACAAAGTGACTCACGTAACAGTGGCTGTGTTATGCAAAAGAAGGCGTACACAGACGTTTCAAGGAAAAGGTGTCATTGGAGGCTCCACTGGATATCGGAGATGTGATTCATCAGATATCTTGCTTCTCGAAGACAATAGTGAACATTACACAGCCAAGTGCTGGAAGGACTAGTGCTCTCAGCATGACGCACGACCGTTGGCTCTCGTGACTATAATTTGAAACATGACTCGGTATAAATAGCATAAAATTGCTCCCCTTACTCTCAGTCGTTTACCACGTCGGTTAATGTCTGAACCTACTTATTTTAGTACCAAGTATCCACTGATTGGCATGGAACCGACATACCAAATAACATTTTCTGAAGCTTGAGACTTTGCAAAATCTGTTTGTTAGCACAGCTATCAATTGAATGGCAGAGCCTCGAGAGTAATGCGAGCCACAGCCAAGTGTCTTCGGTTATCATATTTTCCCTTCACCCATCATGAAAGTTGAGATGCTGGAACGGCTCATTAGTTTCTGCTAAGATCAAGTTTCATCGAGGCTACGATCCGTGACACTGGGCTGAGGATGTTTGACCTTGATCAGATTTCTCGGTCTGCGCGCAACCGAATAGAACATTTGTCTAGCCCCAGTTGATATATAGTTGAACCACGGTCATCGAGCTTTGTACAAAATACCTCCTGCATATCCCCCGCAAATGACTGATCAGTACGGATTAACACCACAAGATTACGTTGATGACCTGAAGTTCTTGTCAAACAAACGTTATGTCCAAGGTATGCTGTTCTTTGTTGTATCGTTACTGAAGCAACAGCTGAAGCCTACTCAAGTCATCATTGCCATGCTGATGGTATATGATTTTATCGACCACATTCCTCAACAGGTGAGACTTTCCATTTGTACATAATGATACCACATCTCTTCTCTTCTAGATTCAGCACCTCCACAGGCATGTTTCTCATTCAATAGCCGACTATTGGCACTGAAATATGGAAACTAAGGAGAAAGTGGTCAAAATTGCATGTGATCTATTTTTCTGTCTTGATAAGCAACTGGGCAGACATCATGTAAGTACAACTCTCTTACTTTGTTAAATGAGACAACTGATCCAAATTTTCAGAATGAGTTTATATAGTACGAGGAAATTATAAATCAAATGCATATTGATAACAACTTCACCAGCTGGCAATACAGCCCGGGCATCGAAATCAGTCAGTCATTAGTTCGATATCAGTTTTGATACCTTCATTGATTGGAATGTTTCAGTGGTATAGGTCAAATGTATTTGCTGCTTGTTCTGACCTACACCTTTGCTAGGTGCACATTTGGATTTTTCCTAGTTGGCGAGTGAGTTTTTTCATGACTCTTAAGGACTAGAATAGCTGATGTCAATAGCTTCTTCACAACGTTGAATACGTCGGTAGTGAAGATTCTGCTAGTCCTGCGCCTTCGAGCGGTTTGGGACAAGAATTTAATTGGTAAGAGGGCTAGAAGGACGTGCCAATGGACTCATTATATTGATTTTCTTTTGATTTCTAGTCACACTAATTCTATATTTCATGACAGCGGGTATGTTTTGTAGAATTTTATTTCTGACTGATAGAGATGACTGATGGCCGAAATCAGCTGAGGTCCTGGTAGGCTTTGAAGAGAGTACGATACTCAATCTACCAACTGATCATATTTTAGTCTGCGATGTGTGCGTTGATAGCTCAGGTATATGTCCAATCAGTTTCCGGAGTGCAAGTTCCTCTCCATGGTTGTTGGATGAATGAAACGCATCTTTATAATATGCATTACAGTATTGTTGCTACCTTTGAGTATGTATTCCAACATATTTTGCTTTTCTGACTTGCTGACTTGTTCTCACACAAAAAAGCATTATCAGGGCAACAACAACAGCAATCGAGGTTCTCTTGACATTTGTCAGGTTTACTATGACATACAAAACACAGCAGGCTTTTGGTGATGGAATACGTGGCCATATTTCTCACATGCAAACATCGACTCGTTTATTATATGTATTTTACCGCGATGGAACGTTGTTATTCATACCGTGA
>Ga0153941_1000885_pt1 | contig 12469 bp, 8 predicted proteins | sample TSNJ025MetaG_FD_104733 | JGI IMG/M metagenome (GOLD analysis project Ga0153941, IMG submission 104733) | Attine ant fungus gardens microbial communities from New Jersey, USA - TSNJ025 MetaG | ecosystem: Host-associated > Fungi > Mycelium > Unclassified | place: USA: New Jersey, Brendan T. Byrne...
ATTACTCTGATAGGTAAAATACATTAAGACCAGTCTGGGAATTTCCTCCCTGCTGTCCAGATTAACAGATGCCATATAATACTCATACAATTTAGTAATGCGCAGCTCTTTATTGATCCCCTGCCTGTACCAGTCCAGATACGCTTCCCCGGCCTTACCGCCTTTAATAAGCAGGATGCATATCTCCCTTAAGATCCTGACATCTTCCTCCTGCTCATAACACTTCTTAAATATCCGGAACAACAACACATTATACTCCCGGACCCGGCCTGCAAGATACAACAGCTGCTCCTTCACCTCACCGCCAAGGACCTCCTGCCTGGCTCCAAAATACAATACCTGCAACTCAAATTTCCCCAGCTTGCGCAGCAAGGAAGGATTATTGGTCAACATAAGCATTGCTTCCACATAAATCAAAGGACTGTTGCAGCCATAATCAATCTGCCTCTCCAAAAAGCTCCACCGATGGGACATATTACGGTTGAAATCCGCCGACAGATAAAGAAGGAGCCAGGCTGCTCCAAATCGCGTTTTGTCCTGCCGGTAACAAAGCTCCACCTCTTCTGCCACCAGGGTGATATAAGATTCCTCCCGGTCTGTTAATGTGGTTAAATACAAATAATAAGCCCAAAGCTCCTGCGGACGTTCCTCACAATTTTCAATCAATGTAAGCGCATGATCCAACAGCCATTTAGCCTCATGATACTTCTCCTGCGTCATCTTAATCTGCGCCTGAAATAACCTTGCCGATATATTCTTATCATCCAGCACCACCATACGCTCCACAAGCTTTTCCGTTTCCGTCAGCCAGGTTTGTGTCCCGATCTTCTTAAGCCTGAAAGCCTGATAAAACTCCATAAGCTGCACCAACAGCCGCTTTTCCTCCCACAGGGGACCGGAAGCCTTTCTCCCCCGCCCCTCCTTAACAGTAACCGGTATCACCATCTGACACCAGGGATTATACAAAGTAATCCGCCCGAAATTATTACCGGCTCTGATCCTGCTGCTGTCAATATATACCGAAAGCCTGCAGGAATTCCCCAGGAAATCATCATCCGTAAGCACGCCTTTCTCAGTAAAAAGAAAATCTCCCTCTACCAAAATCTTAAGAAAGGTATATCCCCAACCGTTACGAACCACCGTAACAATACTTTCCGCTACTCCCAACGGGTCATTCATGACAAGCGCTTCTTCCTCTGTCATATATTCCACTGCCGTCTTTTTCTGTACAGCAATGAGAAATTCCTCCACATTCTGCTCATACCCCAGATATACGGAAAGCCCCCGGTAATAGTCATAATATTTCCGGTCACTGCCCTTGAATACCTTCTCAAAATCCGGCTCATAGAAAATCTTCACAGCTTCTATCCAGTTACTTTTAGCCAGATTAGAAAAATGAAACAGATTCTTAACATATCCCACAGAAGAATCTGCATATACAATATCACTATTAACCATAAAAGGAAGAGAATACTCCCCCTGGTTACTGACAATAAAAAAATCGCCTTTCACCACATCCCCTTCCGCCATATCTTCTCCATAAAAGCGAAAGGAAATCTCTGCACTGCTGCCGGTAAATTCCGGTGTCAGACATTCCATACGCAGGTCCGATGCGGTAACATACCCTTCCGTATAACGTCCCGGCGCAGAAAATATAGTAAAGGCTCCTTCGTAAATCGTACACCCGGTGAGGTTTATTTCCAATTTTAAGCAGGAAAAGTCAAGTGATCCATATTCAAATCCATAGCTCCCCGATAACATCTGCTCACTTTTTTGCTGCATTTATACTCACCTACTTTTGTAATAATTTCTATTTACACCATTTGAAGACATTATAACACATCGTGGACAGACTGAAAACCAAATATTTTTGCTTAGATCTTCTGTATACCTGAACTGGGGGAATAATCCACACCCTTACTTATTCAAATCCAATATCCACCTCTATACGTACGTCCGCATCTTCTATAAAATCCGCCAATCTTTCCTGATAAATAAGCCAAATCTGTCTGTTATGATAACTGCTCTTCTCATATAGATTCAAATAATCAAGCCCGCCATTTTTCATGAATTCCACTACTTCCAGCTCAATCTGTTCCCTGATATACCGATCACAGGATTCCATGAACTCCTGACCTACTTCCTGATTAGCCGGAAGCCTCCTGCCCAAACCGGTGACTTTTATGCTTACTATCATTCCCTGCTCTGTCAGTTCATAAGAATACCTGGCTTTAACCTCTTTCAGTTGAATCAGATTATCCGGCGAGAACCGAATCAGATAATCACTGCCCTTTCCCAGCGTAATAAAATAAAATTCACTTTCCTCCAGGGTAATCCGTTTCACCAATTGATTTTCCCGAAAGAAAATACCCCCACTTACTGCAACGGATTCCTCTTCTTCCAAAAGCGCCGGTATGAACAAGATCCGATCATTGGAAATACAATTAATCAACTCCCCAATTTTGGCAGATTCCACACCACTCACATAATTATTAGCAGCCAGTTTCTTAAGATGCCCGCCAATACTGCCATTCACCCCCTTATTCCCCATCAGATCCTTTACGCCGCCCTCATAAAAATAAACCAGCACATTATGGGAAATATCATAATTATCATCTATTTGCTCAAGAAGTTCCTGCATCACCCGGGCATCCGTACATACAGAAGCATCCAGAATGATTGCCTGCAGATGCCGATAATCCAAACGATTTTCAGAATTAGCATTATAATACTGTTCTATTTCCGGAAGAGACTTCCCAGCATAAGTACGCAGCAGATTCCCCTCTTCAGAAGCAGACTGATCCGTTATCTCCTCCAGATCCGGCAAACTAAAAGTCACCTGATACTGTTCCTTTTCATAAGAAATCCCCAACGCCAGCACAAAATCCCTATCCTGAATTTCCACCAAATCCCCACAACCTCCCGCTACAAAAGAAATCAGGAACAAAGCAATAAGAAAAGACAGTTTCTTTAATCTAATCATTTTTATACCCCATGCGCGCTTAATACGAACTTGTTCGCAATGCGCGTACTCAAATCAATAAATTGAAATGCACTTTTTCAACCATGCCGCCGCAGGCGGCTCAAACAGTCCTCACGAATACCCGGAAGAATAGGAAAATGAAATTCCAATGAATTTCATTTTTCTATTCTTCCCAGACGAGACATAGTTTAACTTAGGTGGCGTCCTTTGACACCTTAGTTAAACTTCTCGTCATGAGTAACCCAGGGAGTAGGATAGACTGCGGAAACCCAATATAAGCAATATACTTACCATAATAATCAAACAGCGTATCCAGATTCAGCGGCTGCATAACAATCAGGAAAAGAAGCACCGCATAAATCACCAGAATATAAGATTGTCTGCGCAGACCGGTGATGGATTTGGTGACACTGCAAAGGTAGTGGAACAAGGTACTGGTAACCGTAAAAATAGTAACCAGCCACAGGCAAAGCATTATCGCATCCTGGCGCTGTACAAATCCGCCGGGAATTTCTATCATCTGCATTACAGAAATAGTAGACCAGATTTTCCGGGCTGCTCCCGAAGTTCCAAGAAGCCCTGTTACAATCACGAACACCACCAGATTAAATACAGAAGTGGTCAGGACAGCCTGCATCACTTTTCTTTTGAATTTATTCTTTTCATCTTCTCCCGTAACCGATGGTGTTGCAAACAGAATCAGCTCCAAAGCTGAAAAGGTAAGAAACACGGCATAGCTGGTCTTAATTGTGGAAACAGAATCCGTAACAGCCAGAGGAAGCAGGTTCGAGAGATTAACTTTATACAACCCCAAAAGGAATAACAGCAGCAGCGGAATCAAGATCAGATAGTACAGAATCTCAACTGTTCTGGCCCTGACTTCCATTTTCTTGGAAGCATAGAAAACAGATACCAGAATCAGGCTGATCAGAATCACTGTACGGTTGGTTCCCGGCAAGATTGTTTCATGTATTACTGTCATAAAAAGCGTCAGTACAAATACAGCGGAAAAAATAAATTTCACCAGATAGAACATCCCAAATAGAAAGGTCCCTACACGCCCCAGGGTCTGTCTGCAATACTCCATATAGTCACACTTGATCCGCTTACAAAAATAAAGCATGACCAGTCCATAAACAGCAGCCGCCGCAGATGCTGCAATAATGGATATCAGGCCGTCCTTCCCGGCACCTGATGCTGCAATATAGGGTATAATTAATGTGGAAATGCTGATCATATCAAATACCAGCATCTTTTTCATCTGTTTGTCGGATATTTTTGAATTATTGGAAAACATATGGCTCACCTGCTTACGATTTATTATTCTATTGTAATCTTTCAGTCTTCGGTAGAACGATTACTCTTATCCCGGCTTAATCTCCGCTTGTTTTCTTTTGTGGAATAAATCGGCCGGTATATCATCTTAAAAATCGGAAATTTCAAAATAGAATCAGATAAAGGATGATCTTTTTCCAGATTAGTTGCCACAAATGGAGACAAATAAGGAATACCGAAGCTTTTCAAGTCTGCCAGATGGATCAGAACCAGCATAAGACCCAGTATAAATCCATAAAGCCCCAATACGGATGAAAGTATCAATATCAGGTATTTTACAATCCGGAAAGCTGATAAAAACGTCTCATTGGGAATGGTAAAGGATGCAATGGCCGTACAGGCCACCACGATCACCACCATGGGACTTGCCAGATTGGCGCTGACCGCTGCATCACCGATGATCAGTCCCCCCACAATTCCAATGGTATTACCCATGGGACTGGGCAGCCTGACTCCCGCTTCCATAAGTAATTCAAAAGCCAGCAGCAGAATGATCACCTCCACCAGAATGGAAAACGGGACCCCCTGCCTGGCTGCAGTAAAGGAAAGAGCCAGGGAAGTAGGCAGCAATTCCGGCTGATAATTGGTTACCACAACATAAAGACCCGGAAAGGACATGGCGAAAAATGCCGCAATATACCGAAGCACACGGATAAAAGAAGCAACCGGCCACCGGTTGTAATAATCGTCCGCCGCCTGGAAAAAGGAATTCAGGGTAACCGGAAGGATGAGTGCCATAGGTGAATTATCTACCAATAATACAATCCTTCCTTCCAGCAGAGCAGACGCCGTCTTGTCCGGCCGTTCTGTTGATTGAAACTGCGGAAACAGCGAATACCATTTTGTCTCAATCAGATTTTCCAGCATACCAATATCAAAGATACCATCTATGGTAAAACTGTCGAGACGTTTCTTTACTTCCCCAATGATACCAGGATCTGCAATACCTTCAATATAAGAAAGTGTCACACTTGTACGGCTGCGGATCCCCACTGTCATATTTACCATTTTAAGATTCGTATCCTTAATCCGACGCCGGATCAACACCTTGTTAAATGCAGAAATCTCCGTAAAGCTGTCTTTGGATCCCCTCACAGTCACTTCTGTTTCCACGGTTGGTATCCCACGGTTGGGAAAAGATTTTAACGAAATCATCAAAGCCTTATCATAACCGTCTACCAGGATGATTACATCACCAGAAATAGCGGCTTGGGTAATTTCATCCATTGTAAGCAGTTCCTTCACATCTGCCGACTGCAGGGCACGTTTCTTCAGATATTCAAATTGATTGAAAACCGGCAGATCGTCCATATGATAAATAAAATTACCAATCAAATCACGCTGCAGAATCATACGGTCAATCATGTTATCCGTATAAGCCAGGTAAATATCTGTTTTATTTGCCTTACCAACTGTAAAACGGCCTGTTATGATATCATCACAATCTTGCATGATATTCTCAAACAACTCAATATTTTCTGTCAGCTTTAAAGAAAGCGATGCTGTTATAACATGCTTTTCATTATGATACCGGTCCATGCATTCTCCTTCCGTTACGATACAGTTGACACAACTCAGACTTAGGGTTTGCCTGAAAATCAGTTGTGCTTTTGTTTCAGAAATGACCACGCCTTTGATTGTATGATTCCTTTCATATCTGTTTAATATAAGCAGATACGATGATTTTTATACAAAAAAAAACAGAACATCTAAAATGATTTCTGTTTTTAAAAATTACAAAAATATGTATTTTATATACGATACTTTATATTTTATTACTTATTACCATACTGTTACCATACTGCAGCCGAACACTACTTCTTCATATTGTTCCTGTATTCATTAGCAGAGACCCCCTCCAGCTTCTTAAATACTCTTGAAAAATGAGCCATATCCAGAAAACCTACCATTTCTGCAACATCCCCTATCCGCAATGCAGGATTGGGCAGCAGCTTTTTAGCTTCTCTGATACGGACCCTGTTCAAGATATCTGAAAAACTCTGGCTCGCATGCTTATTCAACAGTTTGCTTAAGTGCCATTGGCTGACATAACATTGATCCGCAACCTCGGCAAGCGTCAGTTTGGAGAGATAATTTTTTTCCATATAAGCAATGGCATTTTCCACAATAAAGCTGCCAGCTTCATTCCCCTGGGACAATATGGGTTCTTCCTCTTCCCGGACCGCTTCAGCCGGTTTTACATATTGCTTCATCTTGTCCAGCTTTTGACACATTGTCTCCACAGCTTCCTGCACCTCCTCCATACTGGACGGCTTCAGCAAAAAGCGGGTCACTCCCAACCGTATTGCCTGCTGCGCATAATCAAAATCCCTGTAACCGGTCAGGATGCTGACCACTGTATCCGGATATTCCGAGCGGATTGCTGCAATCATCTTAAGACCATCCATTCCCGGCATGGCAATATCTGTTATAATCATATCCGGATGATGCTGGGCCATCATTTTCAGGCCTTCCATTCCGTCTTCTGCCGTGGCAATCACCTTACAATCATAGGATTCCCATGGTATCACTTTTGACATTCCCTGAAGAATAATCGGTTCATCATCAATAAGCATTACATTATACATAATTTTCCCCCTAAATCATCCTTTTATAGCACCGGCTGTCATCCCTTTTATTATATACCTTTGAAGGAAAATATAAACAACAATTACCGGAACCACTACTAAAGTCACCGCCGACGCCATCAAGCCATAATTAGTCCCCTCCAATGCAGTTAACTGATTCAACAGCATGGTTATGGTCCATTTATTTTTCGTCCGCAGGAAAAATGACTGGGTAAACAAGTCATTATAGCTCCATAAGAAGGAAAAAATCGCTACTGTGGCAAAGGAAGGTTTGGTAATGGGCACAATTACCCTTACAAAGATCTGGTACGCCTTACACCCTTCCATATAAGCCGCCTCCTCCAGTTCAACGGGAAGCCCCCGGATATAACCGCTGAGCACCACTATGGCAAAGGACAAATTACCGGCAATCTGCGGCAGAATGGCAGCGAGCAGGCTGAGCATAAGACTGTCATTTCCTGCCAGTCCCCAGGAGAGTTCCATACGGAAAACAGGAATAATTGTTGAAAATACCGGAAACATCATACCTGCGATTACAAGGGAATTCAGAAAATTCCTTCCTCTGAACGAATATCGTACCAGCCCGTAGGAAGCCATACCTGCAAAAATAATAACAAACAGTGACACAGATATGGATATGATCAGACTGTTCTTGTAGGCATTAAAGATCGGCACCCTGTCAAAGGCTATTCTGTAATTAGCCATTGTAAACATTTCTCCAAGCGGCATGGCAAAGGAATTAGACAGAATCTCATTCCTTATCTTAAATGAATTCTGCACCACCCAGATGATGGGATAAATCGTAGTCATCGCCCATACTATGAGCATCGCATAAATCAGGACCTGTGAAATCTGAAAGTGTTTCTTCTTCATGACCCTGCCCCCTAATAATCTCTCTCTTTAAAAATACCATTGACAATTCCGGCAGTCACAACCCCAAGCACAGCTATGATTACGGCAATGGCACTGCTGTAATCCGTATTGGCCGCTTCAAAGGTTTGGTAATACATATAGGTACCGATCAGCCATGTACTGTTAAGAGGCATTCCCTTGGGGAACATTGTCCATGGAAGGTCAAATACCTTAAGTGCACCGGTTACTGCCAATACCACACAGGTACACAGAACATTATAAACAAGGGGCATTGTGATATAGCGTATCTTCTGGAGCCTGGTGGCACCGTCAATAGCTGCTGCCTCGTAATACTCTTCAGAAATATTGTTCAGTCCCGTAATAATAATGACAAAATAAAATCCCACATACTGCCACATGACCGGAAACATCATAGTAAACAGTGCATTGCTCTTATCCTTCCAGTCTGTCAGTGTTTCAAAACCCAGTATCTCTAAAACCTGATTGATCATACCCTTATCATAAAGGAAAATCAGATTAAATAAAAGCCCCAATGCTGTGGCAGAAATTACAATAGGGAAAAAATAAACCACACGGAAGAATTTTGCGCCGCAACGGATATTATCCACCATTAAAGCCAGCAACAAGGCAGTTCCCACCTGCCCGATGACCGTGACCACGATCATGATCAAGGTGTTTTTTAATGCAGTATGCATATTTTTATCGAAAAATATTTCTACATAATTGGAATACCACGGATCATTAAATCCCTTACTTGCTTCCCCCATACCAGCAATCTTCTGAAAACTGTTCATCACATTAATCAGGAACGGATAATACAGATACAGCACCATAAATGCAAATGCCGGTATAAGGAACAACAGCAGAGGCTTCTTGTTTTTATATATATTTGCTCCCATAATTACTCCTCCAAAGCCTTATGGTATATTTCAATCCACATCATGCCGGATCAGGTTATAAGCCGGAGACGAACACAAAGCGTCTCCGGCTCATAACTGATGTTATTTATAGCTGATGCTGTTTACCGTATTATTCCGCTTTCTCCTTAATCATATCCAGACATTTCTGTACTGCACTTGAAATTTCCTCATCACCGGTAACCAGAGAAGGCATGCCGTCGAAAATCGGTGTCCTGCACTCTGTGGGTATACCATCCTGTAATGTTGGTGTGAAGGAAGAAGCACCTTTCATCATTTTCATAGCTTTCTTCTGCAGAGAATTAAAAGAATCCTCATCAACTACAGGCGCTTCTTTTAACGCTGTGGTAGTATAGGTGGCAAACAGGGGAACTACTTCATTGGAAGTCATATGGTTTACAAAATCCACCGCTGCTTCTCTTTTATCAGGATCCTCCCATGCCTTGCGTGTAATGTAGTAACCCATGGAGAATCCGCCGATCAGGTCTGTAGCCTTTCTGCTGTCCTTCGCCGGAACATAGGTTATTGAAAACTTATCCAGTTTCTCCTGATCCAGAGTGGTAGGATCATCCGGATCCGACTGGCAGGCACTTGAAATACCGCCAATCTTCCATGAGCCATCAATCAGGAATGCCGCCTTATCATCAAGGAACATCTGCACTGTCTCATCATCCTTTGCAGAAAGGGTATTAACCGGGAAGAAACCCAGTTCATAAAGCTCTTTTATATCTTCAATGCCGGCAATCCAACCCAAAGCATTGTCATCCTCAACTGATTCCGGAATCACAGTATGAATCCCGGTTCCCAGATGATTGAAAATGGTAAACTCAAACCAGTAATGCGGTATATTGCCAAGCGCTGCTGCAATCGGTGTATATTCTGCATCCTTGATCTTCTGGCAATCCGCGAGGAACTGGTCCCATGTATAATTCGCATCCGGCATATTCACTCCGGCGGCTTCCAGAACTGTTGTATTGACAAACAGAGCTTCCCAGTAACCATTTACAGGAATGCTGTATGCTATGCCGTCTCCGGCAACTGCCAGCATATCATCTTTCATATTGGAAGCATACTCCGGATATACTTCCCGTATTTCTTCTATTGATACAATCTTTCCGGCTTCAATAAAGGAACTTGCGTCTGCTCCGGTAAAGTAGAACAATACATCTGCTTCCGATCCCGTCTGAAAATCGGTGGCAATACGTGCCTTAAAAGATTCGTCTGAAGTAGCAGAACCGTCATTTACCTTATTACCGGTATTTGATTCCCATTCTTTAACAGCATTCTGGAAATTTTTTGCATTTCCGTCTTCTCCGGCAAATGTTGTCGTCACATTTAATGATACTTGTCCACCGGAAGCGGCGGGTGTTTCTGCCGGTGCGGATTCATCTGAAGAACCTTCCCCTGCTGCCGCTGAATCTGTGGTGCTTCCCTTAGGATTACCATCTGACCTGCAGGCTGTCAGCACCGAACCCGCCATAACTAAAATCATTAGTATTGTAATAAATTTTTTCATTTCATTCTCCTCCTTCTTGAAATTATAAAATTTAGTTATGATATAATTATGGATGATCCGATAGCAAAAATATACAACTAGTTTTGCCATTTATTGTTTCATTTTGCTTTATTTTCCATCCTTCTCCATTCCTGCCTTGAGATCTATTGTTAAACATGCCAGAACCCGGGTATCATCCATTGCTCTTATGCATAATCCGCTTCTTTCACCATACAGCATCCGCAGGCGTTGGTGGACATTGGCAATCCCCCGGTTTTCAGCCGGCAGCTTACCAGGATCAAAATGATATTCCATAAGAGTATCAATCTGCTTCCTCTGTTCCTTAGTGATCTTACCGTCATTGATGATTTCCAGATATAGAAAATCCTCTTCCCTGCGCCCTCTGATCACCACAGTTCCCGCCCTGCCCGGCACAATACCATGTTCAATGGAATTTTCAATAATCGGCTGCAAAATCAGGCGAGGCACATATAAATCCAGAATCTCCTGGGGAATCTCCTTCACAAACTTAAGACGCTGCCCAAGTCGTTCGGATATAATATAAAGATAAGAATTCACATATACCATTTCCTCCGAGAGCCGTACTACAGGACGCTTCTTACGGTCAATAGCAGCATCCATCAGGGTTGACAAGGCTTCAATCATCTTGGACACCTTGCTGTCACCCGCCATGCGTGCTTCCCAATTGATGATCTCCAGTGTATTATTCATAAAATGCGGATTAATGTTGGATTGCAAAGCCATGATCCGTGCATCCCGCACCATAATCTCCTCTTCATAAATCCGGTCAAACTGTACTTTCATCTGCCTTGATACCTCATTAAAAGAATCAATCAGATAAGCAAATTCCCTGCCCTTTACATTCGTTTGCAGCTGATAACCCAGATTACCCTCAACCAATTTTTCCGATCCCAGTATCATCTGATCCACCGGCCCGGTTACCTGTGTCCTGAACATCCTTAAAAACAGTGCCAGCAAAGGAATCAGACAGAGAATCATACCCCCAAATACATAAGGATAACCATAAAACGGCCCGGTCATAACAGAACGATCCACCCTCATGACCGCACTCAAATAATAACCATCACCTTTAACGCTGTTATACACATAAGTTTTTCCTCCTGAAATCAGAACCCCTTCTTCCCGCAGCGTCTCTTCATCCCCAATTTCGCTCGTATCAATCTGCCCTCCCGGCCATTCAATAATATGATCGGCAAACTCAATCCTTACAGCCTCCGCCCAGGGCATTTCCTCCAGACTCCCAAATAAATAATCAGCATTCAAACGCATTACCAAAGTTCCAATTGCCCTGTAAGAACGATCCATCAGATTTCTAACCATATAAAGACGATCCTCTATCTGCACAAATCCGGTTCTGGTATCCAGTTCCCCTGCAAACTCATGGACTTCTTCATAATCCGCCTGCCAGAAGGTCTGCAGCTGCTGATACATTCCGCCGCTGCTTATATTATAACCGGCATAATGCATCTCTTCCGGATTCTCATTATACCAGATAATCACATTCATAAAATTCTGATCAGTCCCATATTCCCGCTCAATAAAGCTGCTTATTTGCAAATACAACTCATAATAGGTACATCGGTTTTCCTTATAACTTGTATAAGCATCCAGTATTGTCCCGTCATAGGAAGCCCTCCTTGAGTGTTGGATACAGTTATCCACCCGTTCCACGCACAGTTCATTATTAAACGTAAGCTGAGATACAAGATTTACGACAACATTATTATAATGCTGGCTTGTCAGATAATAGAAAAACACCAGTATGGCAAGAACCGCCGGTACGAACCATCCAGCAAGCAAAAAACCTGTAATATTCCATTTAATTGAGGAGCGTTTCCGTTTTCTATTCCCTAACACTACATTCACCCCCAGCACAAGTAAGTTTACAGCCCCATCACCATCTAGTACTTTAAGACCTTTTCCATCACATTCATTATACCACGATATATACACATTGTATCCATAAACCTACCCAAATATCAAAATTGCCCTTTAATTCCCGCTAAGTTGTCTGCCAATCTGCTGTTTAGTGTACTGGTGGGGGGGATAGAAAAACCCGGACGAGTAAGGTACAGGTATGGTTTTCCGGCAGCGGAGGAGACAAAACACAGGGGCAGGGATACAGGACAAACACGAAGGGCGTACAGCAGCTTTTTCAGTGCGGAAGATTGCGCCCAGTATCTCTAAATAGCATTTTTTTCGGTTGCTTTTGTCTTTCGTTACTTCCGGTTCGGGG
>Ga0153941_1000890_pt1 | contig 12441 bp, 13 predicted proteins | sample TSNJ025MetaG_FD_104733 | JGI IMG/M metagenome (GOLD analysis project Ga0153941, IMG submission 104733) | Attine ant fungus gardens microbial communities from New Jersey, USA - TSNJ025 MetaG | ecosystem: Host-associated > Fungi > Mycelium > Unclassified | place: USA: New Jersey, Brendan T. Byrne...
TAATTTATAGTGTTTTCACTTATCACAATTGTTTGTCGTAAAACAGTATTCTCCTCATCATAGCGGGTGCCAATTAGAACCGTAGAATTTTTAAGCTCATACTGCCGCAGATGCCGCGCCGACGCTGCCGGATTTCTATGCGTTGGGGAAGCTAACCAACCTTTTCATCGGTATAAAATGGATACCGTTTACCGTTTGCTCTGAGTCGGTAGCAATGAAGCCCAGTCGTTGATAAGCTCCCACGGCATAAGGAGAAGAATTGGCTGTTATTGCTGAACAGCCACCACTTGTTTTATAATAATCCAGCATTCTCTTAAATAATGCTCCGGCGATACCTTGTCTATGATGTGCTTTATCAACAAAAAGCAGGCAGATGTGGCAAGGGGAAGTGGCTGCTATTACTCCTACTAATTTGCTGTCAATAAGGCCGCCCCACATATGTAATTCAGATCTTAGCAGTTTTTCTTTAATGGATTGATAGCGTATGAAGTTCTTAAACTCCTGAACACCTTCGGTACTATATTCCGGCGCTTCAAACTCAAGAAAAACTTCCCATACAAGGTGCAAGGCAGTCTGTAAGTCGGCAATGTCCAATTCTTTGATTTGGTAATGACATAACATGATAAGACATCCTTTCTTCCGCAGGTTGAGTTCAATGATACAAAAACAAATCCTAGGGTAACCCATTCTAACGCGTTAACCTATATATTGAAACCGGTTGACAATTAAAGAGGTTTCTTCTATAATTTGATACAAATCTTATAAGTCAATTTTGCACAGAAAAATCTAAAGAAAAACCAATGAAATAAACAGAAACACCTTAAGAGTTATTTCGGCAATTTCATCAAGCATCAATTTCATTTGATGGACTACCAGTTATTTCATCGCTTTGCTGCCTATTTTGAAGTGCGAAACTTGAGTTATAAGATGAGTTGATGAGTTAACGAAAACATAAAAGCAAGGGGCGGACTATGAACAAGACGAGTAGGATTACTGATTTTATTTATGCGGCGCTGTTTGCTGCCTTAACAACTGTGCTAGGCTTTATTTCGATACCTGTGCCAATTAGCCCTGTTCCCATTTCGGGGGTGAACTTGGGTATTATGCTGGCAGGAAGTATCTTGACGGTTAGGCAGGCATTTCTTAGCGTACTAACCCTGGTGTTAATGGGAGCCGCGGGAATGCCGGTCTTCTCAGGGTTTGTAGGCGGTATTGGCGTTTTATTGGGGCCGCGAGGCGGTTATTATTTCGGCTTTTTGATCGGCGTTGGGTTAATTGCCTTGTTGAGAGGCCGGCAAGGCCAATTATGGCGTTTGGCGCTGGCTAACCTCACCGGCGGAGTTATTATTGCTTATCTGACAGGGGTATTGTGGTTAAGTTTTGTGACCAACATAAGCATAGAGAAAGCGATTATAGCTGGGGCACTGCCGTTTATTCCCGGTGATTTATTCAAGGTTGCCATTGCCACGATAATCGGTTCAGCCATCAATAGAGAGCGGCAGAAGTTTGCGGGGCAGCTATGAACCGGGCCTATCTGATTGGTGGCTTTAGAACGCCAATTGGCAAAACAAACGGGATATTAAAAGGTTATCTACCTGAGCAACTAGCGGCAACGGTGTTAAATACAATCGTAAATAGTTTCGGTCTGGTTCCCGGAGACATTGATCAGGTCATTCTTGGCAACGCGGTAGGTCCGGGTGGCAATATTGCACGTGTGGCCGTGCTGGAAGCCGGTTGGCCTTATGAGGTACCGGCAATGACTGTAGATACTCAGTGTGGGTCAGGCTTGAGTGCAATTAATATGGCGGTAGCTCAAATTATGGCAGGGCAGGCCGAAATGATCATTGCCGGTGGCGTTGAGAGTACTAGTATGGCGCCGCGGCGACAATTCAACCCCAATGATCTCCGGTTTGCAGGAGAAGATAAGTTTTATGAACAGGCGCCTTTTTCACCGCCAGCTATCGGCAACCCCGACGTTGGCGAGGCTGCCGAACACTTGGCTCAGCAAATGGATATAACTAGAGATGAATTGGATAAGCTTGCTTTGCGCAGTCACCAAAATGCCTGCAAGGTTAGAAGCCAGGGTATTTTAGCGGATATCATCACACCGCTTAGCCGGCAGGGAGAGTTGATCAGTGCCGATGAATGTTTACGGGAGAATATGAGTATGAGATTGCTGGCGCGTATGCCGGCTGCCTTTGTTAATGGAGGCCGTGTCACCGCCGGCAATAGTTGCTTAAAGCATGACGGTGCTGCTGCGGTACTTATTGCGTCCCCCGCGGCTGTTAAGCGCTGGGGGCTGACGGTCAAAGCCGGCATTGTCGGTACAATCAGTACGGGTTGCGACCCCAATACATTTCCCTTGGGGCCTGTCTATGCAATTCGACGTCTGTTGCACAAAACTGGTCTGACACTGGAGCAGCTTGATGCGGTAGAAATCAATGAAGCCTTTGCTGTTAAGATTCTGGCATGCTGCCGTCAGCTGGGACTTGATCACGATAAGGTCAATCAGTTAGGTGGCGCTTTAGCTTATGGACATCCTTATGGTGCTTCTGGGGCGATGATTCTATTGCATCTGATCAAAAGCCTGGAGCAGGGAGATGGCCGTTTGGGAATAGCTGCAATTGGAGCGGTAGGTGGCATGGGCACCGCCACCCTGATCGAGAGGTGTTAAGTAATGCTGATTTACCAATCATTTGATGCCATGTGTGCAAAGCAACCTGAAAAAGCATGTCTTATTTACGGCCAGCGCTGCATGAGTTACCGGCAAGCAAGCCGGCAGATTCAGTTGCTGGCAGAGCGACTGGCCATGAAGATTCAGCCTGGAGATAAGGTGTTGCTCCAGCTTTCAGACCCAATCGATCAATTGTTGTACTTTTTTGCTGTTGTTAAAGCCGGGGGAGCTTGCGTTTTCGTCGATGGGGCGGCGCCGCCTTCCGTGTGTGCAGCGTTGATGAAGCGGTATGAGCTGCAACATAGTATTCAGGATGATTTTCAGCCAGCAACGGCGGCGGCGTCATCTCTGCCGCAAAATAGCCGGCAACATATATTTTTAGGCGCATTGAGTTCAGGCAGTACGGGAACACCTAAACTCATCTGGCGGGATCACCAGAGCTGGACAAGTGCTTTTGCCGCGCAGAGCAGAATTTTTGGAATTGACGGGACAGATACTCTTTATCTGGCAGGCAATCTTGGCTATACAGCCAATCTAAATGCTTGTTTGCATCTTGTGTCTGAGGGCGGCACGGTCGTTATGGCCGGCAATCAATTGCCGCGCACCTGGGTCAGAGAAATAGCTGAATATAAGGTTAGTGCTGTATTTATGGTGCCGGCACATTACCGAAGTTTGCTCCGGGCAATGCCGGGGCCGATTGCTTTGGTTAGATCATTAGTCACTGCAGGCGCAAAAATCGATGGTAATACTGTCCGCGACTTAGTTTCCTATTTTCCAGCGGCAGCAATTTGTGAATATTACGGAGCAAGTGAACTTGGGCATGTCAGCTATGCTACGGCCGCAGATCTACTGGCTTATCCCGAGTCGGTGGGACGAGCTTTTCCAGGGGTATCGATTAGGATTGAAGAAGGCATCATCTGGGTGGAAAGTCCGTATTTGGCCCCAGCCCACCGACCCCGGGGGACAGTTAAGGATATGGGGAAAGTTAACGCGCATGGATACTTGACCTTGCTTGGCCGGCAGCAGGGGCTGATCAATGTTGGCGGGGTAAAGGTCATTCCTGAGCAGGTAGAGTCTATTTTGCGCCAATGTCCCGGCATTGCCGAAGCGGCTGTTGGCCCGGTTCCAGATCCGATTAGAGGCGAAAGGGTGTGCGCGTGGATCGTGAAGCAGGACGATGGCTTGCAGATGGGCGATATCCGGGCATTTTGCCGGCAACGCATTAATAGGCATTGCTGTCCGCAAAAGTTTGTTTTTGTCAAAGAGTTGCCAATCTTACCTAACGGGAAAATTGACAGGGTAGCGCTAAAAACAGAATTTGTTCCAGCGGCCGATCGCAGTTGAGTGCGGAGGATTTTGTATGATCGATATCAAGACGCTGCTGCCCCAGCGTGAGCCATTTTTATTTGTCGATACGTTGCTTTCGGTTGAATACAGCCAGATTATCGGTATGAAAAAGTATGAACAGGATTTTTCCTTTTGCCAGCAGATAACTCCTGGAAAACAAGTGATTCCAGGAGTTATCCTCCTGGAATCACTTGTACAGTGCGGTGGCGCCGGCCTGTCCTGGCTGGGGATGACCGGCAGGGGATTATGGGGACTGGCCTTATTGGAAAAGGTGCGGTGGCGGGAAGTTGTCGAGCTGCCGGCTACCGTGATCATGAACGTAAACACATTGAAAGTAACAAATAAAATATTACGTCAGTCAGGCACCAGCTTTTTGGATGACAAACCAGTTTTAACGGCGACCTGGTGCTGCTTTAAAATATCAGATGGTTAACAGCAATTTCCCACTAGAGTCAGGCAGCTTTGGTGGGATATTGTTTTGGGGGCGATTAAACTCAGTCATGTATTTCCAATAACGTTTTGGCATGTGATTCATGCGGCACTTGGGGTTGCTTCGTCCTTGAATCGCGATTGTATCGTAAAATAACTGCCATAGTTCACGAAAAGCTTGCTCCTCTTCCTCGACGTCAGGCAGCTCAAGGGCTTCAAGCGGAACAATGGCAGACTGATATGGCTGATAGACAAGCCCCATACCATGTGTTTTATCATGAATTAAAAAGCGTTCTTCGGGAAAACGCTCACTGAAATGCGGCACTAAGAGTGGCAGAACGCAATTTTTCGGTTCTATTTCACCTACAAGGACGTTATTAAAAATGGAAAAGCGCAGAAAGCCTGTCAATAAATGACTCTCTCTTTCTAAGTACTTAACTGCTTTAAACAGCGTATTGACTGCTTCATGAGTCAGCATGTCCATGACAGCTGGGCCGTGGCGGTAACCCAGGCGCAGGAATAACAAGATGTGCAATTCTTTTTGAGCAAGACAAGTTAAAAAGGCGCGCCGCACGAAATCTAAGGCCGCAGTACCAATTTTTGCGGAAATCGAAGTTAATACCCGACTTGATTTTTGTAAATCGGTGGCTATTTTCCGGCCGGAAAAAAGAAGCGGCTGGGCTGCATTCGGAGCAATAATGTCGAGGGGGATTTCTTTTTGCTCATAGCTTTCAAATACACAGCATAAAAGTCCCTCAAAACTTCCATCATAGCAATAGATCAAATCTGGCCTGTTATGCATTTTACGATATCCTCCTGTGGCATTGGGTGCGGTGTTGTCTGACTGAAGAGGGAAAGCTGCTCTGCTTGCCAGGTGAAGCTTGAATGATAGAGTCTTAGTGTCTTTTCCGATAATAATGATCGGAGTACGGCATTGTGGGTAATTTTTATATCCTCCATTGTTTTTCCCCCGCAGGTGATAAAATATTGCGCTCGCTTAAGTACAACCCCAAGCTTTTTCAGTCCGTCAAAATGGAGCGTTGTTGTACGACGAGCCGTTATAATCCGCTTGGCACTTTTGACGCCAATGCCTGGCACCCGCAACAAGTCGCGGTAAGCGGCCCGGTTTACATCGATAGGAAAAGAATCCAGGTGATGGAGTGCCCAGTTGCACTTCGGGTCTAAAAAAGGATTAAAGCTCTGATGCTCTTTATCGAGCAGTTCGCCGGCGGAAAAACCGTAAAACCTTAGCAGCCAATCGGCCTGATAAAGCCGGTGCTCACGCCACAGCGGCGGTTTAGTATCTATTGCCGGTAGGAGGCTGTCGTGGGTTACAGGCATATAGGCGGAGAAAAAGACGCGCTTTAGCTTGTATTTATGATAAAGCCCTTCTGTTAAGTTCAGAATTTGATAATCGGTGTCTGGTGTAGCGCCAATGATCATCTGGGTGCTCTGGCCGGCAGGAACGAACTTGGGTGTATGGCGATATTTTACGAGATCGCGTGAGTTTTCCTGTATACGGTTTTGAATAAAACCCATAGGAGTAAAAATAGATTGTTTAGTTTTGTCTGGCGCCAAAAGCTGTAGACTATTCTGAGATGGCAGCTCAATATTGACACTCATCCGGTCTGCTAGCAGACCAAGACGGGTCACCAATGCATTATCTGCTCCCGGAATAGCTTTGGCATGGATATATCCTGAGAAACGGTAATCCTCTCGCAAAATTCTCAGCGTCTCAATCATTTGCTCGCAAGTGTAGTCGGGACTTTTTAATACGCCTGAGCTGAGAAAAAGACCTTCAATATAGTTGCGCCGATAAAAATTGATCGTCAGCTCAGCCAATTCCCGTGGTGTAAAGGTAGCTCGCGGTGTATCGTTAGAGGAGCGGTTAACACAGTACTTGCAATCATAAGAGCAGACGTTGGTAAATAGCACCTTTAACAGCGAAATGCATCGGCCGTCTGCAGAAAAGCTGTGACAGATGCCCGCGGCGGCGGCACTGCCAATGCCGCCGGGCGCAGCTCTTTTATTTACGCCGCTTGATGTACAGGCTACATCATATTTGGCGGCGTCGGTTAAAATTTTTAGCTTGTCAAAAACATCCACATTAATCGGCTCCTTACTTGGGTTTATGAGCGGAAAATTATAGGATTTTATACTGGATAATGCTGCATATAGCAAACGATTGCTTGATTAGTTTTTATTATAACACAAGAACGTATGTTTTGAAAACATTTGTTCTAAGTCAACCAAGAGCCTCGGGGTAGCCCTCAATTAAGCCATGATGTAAGAAAAGCCGCTCTTTTGCAGAGTGGCTTTTTTGATGTTAGTAGTTTATATTCGACAGAATGAACGAAAAAATGATAATAATTAGGGTATTCATATTTAACTTGACAATTTACATATAGATAAAATATAGTGATAATAATGATAAAATGCATATTGTTGTAAGGAGAATATTATGAAAAAGAATATTTTGAAACTTGCTGCTATCTTGCTGATTATAACCTTGTCATTTTCTATGGTTGCCTGCTCATCGTCAAAGCCCGACATACAAACTAAAGGCCCTGCTAAAGCCGGCCATATTAAACTGGGTTGTGTTCCAACAACAGAAGAAGTGGCCAAGCTTATTAAAGATGCTCTTGAAAAAGGTGGCAGCACAGTCGAAATCGTCATGTTTGACGCTAACAATATGCCGGCGACCGCACTGAAGGACGGAAATATAGATGCGATAATTGCCAATCATTTGCCGTGGATAAAAACATTCAGTAAAGAAAATAATACTGATTTGCAAATGGTTCAGCCTTATTATTATTATTCGCCTTTCCGGATTTACTCTACAAAATACCAGTTAATTGATCAACTGCCAACAGGTGCAAAGGTTATTATGCCTAATGACCCGGCCAATCAAGACAGAAGCCTGAGAATGCTGACTGAGTGTAAGTTAGTGAAGCTTAATGAAAAAAAAGGTAATTTCTATACAAAAATGGACATTGTTGATAATCCGAAAAAGATAGAAATAACTGAAGTAGAAGTTACGGCTACAGCTCGCAGTATCAGCGATGTCGATGCAATTTTTTCTATGGCTTTTATTGCCCAAAAGACAGGAAATATCGACCCTAATGTATTTCTGTATGAGGACCCGCAATCTTCCAACTACCAAATGGGTCTTATCGTCAAAGCGGCAGATGTCAATGCCAAGTGGGCCGTTGATGCGATGGAGCTGCTTAAGACCGACCCCTACAAAGTAAAGTTTAACGAGATATTCAAGGGCGCCTTTACGTTAATCAACTAGCTTCAATAGGAAAGAGGGTAGAAGAGATGATGATTACAAGTAAAATAGCCGAGACTGTTACCATGGCCTATTGCGCGCTGGAGCTAAGGCGGAAAATAGTTGGCGTGACATTCCTTGATAATAAGGAAGAATTTCAATGTGCCGCTGCCCCGGCCCTCAGAAATAAAATGCCTTACTGTGTGTTGGTTAAACTGGCAATGGCAGGCTACTCGCGTAAAGCAAATGTTGACAATTTTGGTTGCCTTTCCGCCGCTCGGGCATTTGGCATTGTAAAACCTACTGAAGAGTGGTTATCTGGTTGCCAATACAGGGACAGAGGTATGTATCGCGATTTGGCTATAGCTAAAAAGGTAGTCGATCACACCACCAATCTCTCGCGCCAACGTTATGGCGTTATGGTGAATCCATTAGAAGAATGCACGTTGCCGCCTGATGTCGTTATTATTGTTTCTGTCCCCTATAACATAATGCGGTTGTTACAAGGGTATACCTACACGTATGCCACATATACAAACTTCAAAATCATCGGCAACCAGGCTTTTTGCTCGGAATGTACGGCTTATCCCCTCGAAAGCGCTAACATCAATATTTCAACACTCTGCTCAGGTACTCGGTATATGGCTGGCTGGGGCAAAGATGAAATGGCCTTAGGCATACCTTTTGTTCAATTTACTGGTATGATTGAAGGACTGTATCGTACGGCGAACCCTATGGAGCCAAATTGTGAGAAGGTAATTATTGCAGAAAAGGTAAAGAAATCAGGCCGTACTGATCTTGACATTGAATATAATAAGAATTATTATACAGGTCTGTACAATAAATAACAAAGAACAAGGATTGTTATGATTGAAATTAAAAACTTAGTAAAATCATATGGGGATTTGACCGTACTTAAAGATGTCAACTTAACTGTTCCTAAAGGCATGATCTATGGCATAATCGGGCGGAGCGGTTCCGGTAAGTCAACGTTGTTACGCTGTATTAATGGCTTGGAATCATTTCAGAACGGCCGTGTATTGGTAGATAATACTGATGTCCAATCATTGTCGGCGTTGGACTTACGGCACTACCGAAAAGGAATTGGCATGATCTTTCAGCAGTTTTCGTTGCTGTCGCGTTTAACAGTACACGAAAACGTGGCATTGCCGCTACAGTGTTGGAAGTATGATAATAATTTTATTACTGCCAGGGTTAGAACGCTATTAGCAATGGTCGGACTAGCTAATAAAGCCGATGCTTTTCCCCGTGAACTTTCTGGCGGGCAAAAGCAAAGAGTGGCTATTGCCCGGGCCTTAACGATGAGTCCTAAACTACTTTTATGTGATGAAGCAACAAGTGCGCTTGATCCTCAGACAGCCAAATCGATCATTAAATTGTTAAATCAAATCAATCAAGAATTGGGTATTACAATAATTGTGGTTACTCATCAAATGTCAGTATTACGGGCTTCCTGTGAACAAATTACGATTCTTGAAGATGGTAAAGTAGCAGAAAGTGGATTGATAGAACAAGTTTTCCTGCAACAGCCGCCGGCATTAAAAAGGCTAATTGGAGAAAAAGACTTTGTCATTCCTGATGAAGGTAGAACAATACAGGTTATGCTTTCCAGTGAACACTCTGATTTGCCGATTATCACGCAAATGGCGCAGGATTTGGCCATTAACTTTCTTGTCCTGGGTGGAGAAATGGACAAATACCGCGACCAACTTCTCGGTTCAGTCATAATTAATATGCAAGAAGAGCACTTTACCAGTGTTCAGCATTATTTAAATAGCAGACAAGTGCTGTGGAACATATTGCTGCCGCAGGCAAGAGGTGGGGCAAATGATGAATAGTGAATTTTGGACGGAGTGGCTGCGTTATTGTGAGGGAATTATTTTGCCTTCGATTTGGTCAACTCTCTATATGCTGTCAATTTCAATGGTATTGGCTATTATTATTGGTTTTGGCATAGCCATCTTGCTGGTTTTATGGGGGCCAACAGGACTCCGTCCCCGTAGACATGGTTATGCGGTTCTGGACTTTTTTGTCAATGTCATTCGTTCTTTCCCCATCATTATCCTTATTGTTGCTATTTCGCCGCTTACCCGGATGGTAGTTGGCACAACGATCGGTGAAAAAGCCGCCATTTTACCACTGACAATTGCTTCAGCACCGTTTATGGCCAGGATCATTGAAAGCTGTCTGCTCGCAGTCGACAGACAGCTTATTGAGGCGGCGCGGTCTTTTGGCGCGTCTGATATGCAGATTGTTATAAAAGTGATGATAAAAGAGGCCGTGCCTTCGATTATTGCCGGGATAACGTTATCCACCATTACTTTTTTAGCCGCAACAACATTGGCCGGCGCGGTGGGAGCAGGGGGAATCGGTGCAGTAGCTCTCAACTATGGTTATCAAAGCTTCAATAATTCGGTTCTCTATACTTCGGTTTTGATTTTATTGATTATGGTGCAGATTATACAGATGGTCGGCAACCATCTGTATAAGAAGGCAATATAAAGAATTGGTGGCAAATTATTTTATCAGTTGGAATTTTATTTCCCATCCACCATACAAAAACGTAAGGAGAAGTGGGAAATGATCCAGTAGTAAATGATGACCAGTGCGTTTTGTAACCGTTCGGGGACAGAGGCTGGTTGGAATTACGGGTTGTTGTCACGCTGGAGTTATCAATTCCATCCGTTATGCTCAAACTCTGACTGAATGCCAACAAGTTTTATGCCGTATTAGGTGGTTTTCACTTAACGGGTGGGATATTTGAAAAAATTATTCCTGCTATAATTGCCGAATTACAAAAAAATAATCCAACCTATTTGATGCCCGGTCATTACACGGGGTGATCTTGCTATCCATCAAATAGCTCAGGCAATGCCAAAAGCGTCTATCCCAAACAATGTTGGGACTACATTAGTTTTTCAAAGTCAAATAAATGCACAGTTATAACGTTGACAGCAGACAATTACAAGCATACAATTTAATTAAAGCATACATTTGTGAATTCCTATAATTTACAAGAGGCGCTATTTTTTTGCAAATAAATATATTATTACGCCCAAAACCATAGCGAAGCTAAAAGGAGTGTTAAAGATGCAATTGACACAAGAAAATTCAACCGTCGGTTTTATTGGCACCGGCGTGATGGGGAAGAGCATGGCTGGACATTTGATTAATGCTGGCTATCGCGTTATGGTTTACAACCGGACTCAAGCTAAGGTGCAGGAACTCCTGGAACAGGGGGCAACATGTGCAGCCAACGTGGCTGAGATAGCTATTAAGTGCAATGTCATTATTACAATGATTGGTTTTCCTAAAGACGTTGAAGAGATATATCTGGGAAATGGCGGACTCGTTGACAATGCCCAGAAGGGAACATATCTGGTAGATATGACAACATCTTCGCCTGAATTAGCCGTTCGAATTTATAATGCAGCTAAAGCAAAAGGTTTATCGGCCATTGATGCCCCGGTTTCCGGTGGCGATGTTGGAGCTCGTGAGGCACGGCTGGCAATTATGGTCGGTGGTGAAGAAAACGATTTTTATGAAATTTTACCTATTTTGCAATTGATGGGCAAAAACATCGTGCTGCAAGGAACTGCCGGAGCTGGCCAGCACACAAAAATGTGTAATCAAATAGCTATTGCCGCTAATATGATGGGCGTGTGTGAAGCAATGATATATGCTCAAAAATCTGGCCTTGATCCGAGCAATGTATTGAAAAGCATTGAATCCGGAGCTGCAGGTAGCTGGTCTCTGAGCAATCTTGCTCCGCGTATGCTAGTGGACAATTTTGCTCCTGGTTTTTATATCAAACACTTTATAAAAGATATGAAACTTGCAATTGAGTCGGCACAGCAGATGAAAATCAATACTCCTGCTCTGGGTATGGCACTGAAACTTTATGAGCAGTTGGCCAAAGAAGGCGAAGGCGATAGCGGAACTCAAGCTCTGTATAAATACTACAATGAGGTTAGAAAGCCATAATCACCGTAGTTATTTAGCAAGCCCTAAGTTGCCATATGCAGCAGCAGAACAGCCTGCTTGAAGTGATTGGCTTCAGGTGGGCCTTTATTATCATCAACATTTAAAAAACTATCGGGTATGTTCGTTTGCTGGGACTAAACAATGTCATCGAAAAATCAGTTCTCATTGGGATATACTATATGAAAAGCACCAAGCAGCATTGCTTTCGTTTCTGTACAACAGCGAGCAACCAATAGAGGTGGTAAATGTTGGAGAAGACATTTTTTATTGCCGATACTCACTTTGGCCATGAACAAATTATTCGTTTTGAAAACAGACCATTCCAAGATGCCAGGCATATGGACGATATTCTTATTGCTAATTGGAACAAAGCTGTTTCACACCAGGATAGAGTGTTTATGCTTGGGGATTTTTCCCTAGGAGAACAGGCAAGTATTGTTGAGCTGATTTTGCGCCTAAACGGCTACAAAATATTTATTCTTGGCAACCATGACCGGGAGCTGCCCTATACATGGTGGCAGCAAGCTGGCTTTGATGAAGTCGTTAACTATCCTATCATTTACAAGGAGTGGTTTATTTTATCACATGAACCATTACTAGACAGTGAAAAGTTCTCAAAAAAAATATAGCTCGTCCGCAAATTTTGTATTATCCTTGAATTGCAGAAACAAGGAGGTACGCCATCAGCGGAGAGCTATACAGACAGTATACTCGA
>Ga0153941_1000892_pt1 | contig 12425 bp, 7 predicted proteins | sample TSNJ025MetaG_FD_104733 | JGI IMG/M metagenome (GOLD analysis project Ga0153941, IMG submission 104733) | Attine ant fungus gardens microbial communities from New Jersey, USA - TSNJ025 MetaG | ecosystem: Host-associated > Fungi > Mycelium > Unclassified | place: USA: New Jersey, Brendan T. Byrne...
GATGTCCCCTGCCGCCGGAAAACCAGTTCTGTACCTCTCTCGTCCGGATTTATCACTCCCCCCACCAGTACACTAAACAGCAGGTTACTTAAGCAGCCTCTCCATTTCGTTCATTAGTTCTTCAAACACTTGTAAAGCTGCCTCTATGGGCGCCTTGGTTTCCATATCTACCCCGGCGATTTTCAGAAGCTCTACCGGGGATTTGGTGCATCCGCCTGACAGGAACTTCATATAATCGGCAACGGCCGGTTCCCCTTCTTTCAGAATTCTGCGGGCAATGGCTACTGCTGCGGAAAAGCCGGTTGCGTATTGGTATACGTAGAAATTATAGTAGAAATGGGGGATTCTTGCCCATTCCATGGCTATTTCATCATCTGATATAATGTCCGGTCCGTAATATTTGCAGTTCAAGTCATAATAAATCTTGCTTAATGCTTCTGCAGTCAGGCTTTCTCCTCTTTCTGCCATGGCATTGGTTATCTTTTCGTATTCCGCAAACATGGTTTGTCTGTATACGGTCGTCCGGAAGCTGTCCATGAAGTGATTGATCAGGTATGCTTTTTCTTTTTTGTCAGTTGTGTTTTTTAAGAGGTATTCAATCATCAGGACTTCATTACAGGTGGAGGCTACTTCTGCAACGAAAATCTTGTATCGTGAATACTGGTATGGCTGTGTTTCGTTGGAGAAATAGGAATGCATTGCGTGTCCCATTTCATGTGCCAGTGTAAACATATTCTTCAGGATGGTGTCATAGTTCATAAGGACATATGGGTGCACGCCGTAAACACCGGCGGAATAGGCACCGCTGTGTTTGCCTTCATTTTCATAGACATCGATCCAACGATTTTCAAAACCTTCTCTTACAAGTTCCACGTATCGTGTACCAAGCGGTTCGATGGCTTTTAAAACCGTTTCTTTTGCTTCATCGTATGGTATTTTTTTATCCACATCGGAAATCATGGGGACGTAAATATCATACATATGCAGTTCATCCAAATTCAGGCATTTTTTCCGCAGGCGTATGTAGCGGTGCAATTTGTCCATGTTTTCATTGATTGCGGTAATCAGGTTATCATATACGACTGGAGATACGTTATTAGCGTCTACTGCGGCTTCCAAGGTGGAGGTATATTTTCTTGCCCTGGCTTCAAACATAAGTTGCTTTACCTGTCCGTCATAGGTCGCTGCTAATGTGTTCTTAAATTGTCCGAAGGTTTTGTAGAGATTGGTAAAGGCGTCTTTTCGCACTCTTCGGTCAGGGCTGTTCAGCATGGTTGTAAATCTTCCATGGGTGATCCTTATCTTTTCTCCTGTTTCGTCTTCAATCTCGGGGAACTGGATATCCGCATTGTTAAACATGGAGAAAATCTCCTCAGGTGTCTGCTGCATCTCACCGGCAGAAGCAAGTAAGGCCTCCATCTCTGCTGAGAGGCGGTGTTCCTTCAGACGTATAACCTCATCGATCCATAACCGGTATGTCTCTAAGCCTGGTTCTTCTTGATAAAAGCTGTTAAGGGTGTCATCTGACAGTTCCAGTATAACCGGTATTAAAAAAGCAAGCCGGCTGGAAATTTCTACCTCTATGCTGTCAATCTTCCTGGCATTTGACAGATTTACTGTATTTTGGGTATCCACATCGCTTGCGCGGTGGGCATAGCTGGAAGCCAAATCCAGTTTTTGGGCACATTCTGTCCACATTTCCAATGCTGTCAGCAGTTCGCTCCCGCTGTTTGTCATTTGATCGCGCATTGCTGCTATCTTTTGGCTGATCGCTTTCGCCGCCTCAACATCCTTCTCCCAGGCGGCAATGTCCTGGTACATATCCTCCAGCGCCCAGGTATCCTCTCTTTTCACTTCACTTCTTTTTGGTAATTCTTTTGCCATAGGTCCTCCTTTATGCTATTTAATATAATGTATTTTTGAAGTGTCGGGTTCATGGGGTGTTCCGCTTCCTTCTGCATATCCAACCAGTACGGACAGACCGAATTCCCAACCTTCCATAAATCCTGCTTTCTTTCTAAGCTCTTCTCCCTTGGGTCCTGTAAAAGGCATTGCTGCCATGCCGCAGATTACATTACCAAGTCCCAGTGAAGAAGCTGCAAGCGCAATATTTTCGCCTACAATCCCACTGTCCATATCTGTACCTGCTTTTTTCAATATCAGATACATGCAGGGGGCATTATAGTATAAAGTACCGCCGCGGCCAAGGAATCTTTCATAGGTGGATTTATCTTCTGCTTCTGACAGTATCCTCATTCCTTCCGCATCCATTTCTTCCAGAAGCTCTTTGTTGGTTATTACGACAATCTGCCAGGGCTGCCTGTTCATACCGCTTGGAGATTGTACTGCCGCCATTGCAATAGCATCCAGTTTTTCTTTTTCGGGAAGTATGCCTGTGTAGGCTCTGCAGGAGTAACGTTGTGCAATGATCTTTAATGTTTCATTCATAATAATATCCTTTCTGCATTATATTTTTGCTGCTGTTTACAGTTAAAAATGTTCTTGGCAACATCTTCTTATCTGATATTCTTCCATAATTTATGAAAGCTGTCAAGGCATATCAGACTATTCTGATATAAAAAAACCGACAGGAAAATCTATATTTCCTTATCGGTCTTTTGGTACAGTTCGTACTATTTATTCCCGCAAGCAATGAGCCAAGTCATTTGTTTTTGTATTTTCTTTCAAGCTTTTTGGATAAATTTCCGCGCTCATTGCTTTTCTTTTGCTTTGGTTTATTTGAATTCTTGTTACTATTTATATTTTTTATATCATGGCAGCCTGACGACGTTGTTTTTCTTAATACTACTGTTATCTCACTCCGGTTATGGAATAACTGTCTGGCGCCAATCAACTCAAATCCATTCAGTTTTTTAATAGGATCCAATATATCTGTTTTATAGGAAAAACCATTTTTTTGCTTGAATGTAATGATTACATAACCTCTATCTCTGATCTTCGGGTAGAATTTATTAATAATGGCAACGCTTTTCCCAACATCCATTTTCATGTCATTCACAACAAGATCAAATACTTCATTATGTTCCTGTTTTAAATATTCTTCGACCATCATATGATAATAGCTGACCCGGGGATTTTTAACAATCTTTTTATCCAAATATCCGGGGTCAATGCTTACACAGTTTAATCCTGCATCGACCAATACTTTGGTCCAGCCGCCAGGTGCCGCTCCCAGATCCGCTGCATTTGTCATATCCGATAAATTAATGTTAAAACTTGTAATTGCTTCCAGGAGTTTGAACTCTGCTCTGGAAACAAAGTCATAATCTTTTGTTGATGCATAATGGGGCATACCGCCTTTGAAATGGCTTAAATTATATACGGCTTCATTTATGCCCATATAAGCTTCCGCTTCCGCTGCATAAATGGAAACGATCATTTCGCCATTATGTATATCCAGTTTATAACCTTTTTGTTCCAATGCTGCCGCAATAACGGCTGACATACTATCCTGTCCCGCTTCCTCTGTATACATTTTACGGCTATTTCTTAGCTGTACGCAAAATGTCCTGTCATCCGGCAAAGCATCCATGGAAAGGACTTCTTCTATACATAAGGATGACAGGTCTTCTGCATCTGTTTTAATAGAAAAGGTCTTTTGTACTTCAAATATATGCCGTACAAAAATAATCGGTGATTTTATTATACATTCATACAAATCCTTAATGTTCAATCCCGTTTCCCCAAGCCCGATTCCGTCTTCAAGCCATTTTACAAGCTGAAAGGAAGGGTCATATCTGCCAAACTCATATAAAGTCAGCTTTATATATTGGGGGTTACAGGTAAAGATAAATAAATGGCAGCTATTATTCATAGATTCTGTCCTTTCAGGATATATCATTTTAGTTTCAGCTTTAAACTCTATTCCATTGATTTTTCAGCCTTGATCATCTCTTTGTAATGTTGATTCTCTTTTTTTAGGTCTTCTATATGCATATGAACTTCAATTCGCTTTAAAAGCAGGGGCGGAGAAAATGGTTTGTATATATAATCAACCGCACCAAGGGATAAACCTTCCAGCTCACTGCCAACATCGCTTCTGCCAGTCAGGAAAATGACAGGGATATGTTCTGTTTCCGGATTACTTTTGATTTGCCGTATCGTTTCGTAACCGTTCATTCCGGGCATTTCAATATCCAGAAGGATTATATCCGGTATTATCCTTTTAAGCAGCAGAAGCAGCTTTTCTCCGGATGGTACTGTAAATACCTCATATGCACCGGAAAGCACTTCTCTCCCAACAGAAAGATTTACGATCTGATCATCCGCCAGAATAACCTTTTTCTTTACATTCATTCAAACATTCCTCTAACAGCCTTTCCTTCCTTTTATAATGAGTCAATCCATGCAAGGGACTGCTCCATATCATGAAATAGTTTTGTGTTGGTACGATTACTCATAGCAAATACGGCATTCATCATAATTTTTCTGACGCCGGTCACACCGAAGAAAGCCGCATTTACCACATACGGTTTGTTAAAAGCCATCCAATCCGCTGCAATCTCTTTTGTCTTCGTGTCAAATGCAATCCTGCTGATATTCGTTACCGTATAAACGGAATTATGCTGGCATCTGCTAATGGTTTCTTTCGCTTTCTGAATGACATCATTTAACTCTTCGTTGTTTTTTATGTCACTTAAATTAAAATAAATGATTTGCTTTCCGTTGTGTTCAAATATTTCGATCCGTTCCATCCATCATTCCTCCTGTTGTATTATCAGGCTGTCTATAACCGCCTGCGCTTCGTCATATTCAAATAGTAAAATATTTTGATTTATTTTTTCTATTGCGGCATGCAACTCCTCATTCCAATTTTTCGATTGCAGTTCCTTAATAATATTGTCCGTAGTTACAGCGTCAATTTCATCAAGCGCATTTTTCAGCCTGATCAGCAGCGACTTTTCAATTATTTCATCAGAACTGTTATTTTTTCTTATTCTTGTAACAGCCAGATTTGTATTATTAAGCAATTCCTCCAGCTTTTGCAAAAAGTCATCTGTGCTCCGGTTTATAAAATCCATATCTTCGTTTCTTCCCGCCATTTCAAGATTTCCTGCAAGACTGGACAATTCCTGCGCCCCTATACTTAAGAGCGCGCTTTTAAGAGCATGAACATAGGTGATGTACAGCTTTATATCATTATTTTCCATGCAGTCCCTGATTTGTGAAAGCTTTTCACGAATGTCGCTGCAAAGAAGGGAAAGTGTCGTTATATAATGACCCGTATCACCTCCGGTTGCTGTTAATCCGGCGTTTACATCCAATCCCTCTATCAGGAACGGGGCTTGCGTATGTTTTATCCTCCGTATCGTTTGATTTTCTTTCTTATCACGGGGAATCCATTGTTCCAAAACGCTGTTCAATTTTGACGTTTCAATGGGTTTTGCCAGAAAATCATTCATACCGTTTTGTATAAACATCTCACGGGCTCCGAACATGGCGTTGGCGGTCAGCGCAATGATTGGAACAGATGTGTTGATCCCGTCAAGGGCTCTGATTCGTTGTGTTGCTTCAATACCATCCATTTCCGGCATCATATGATCCATAAAGATGATATCGTATGCCGTTGTCCTGACCATCTCAATGGCGGCTTTGCCGCTCAGGCAGGTGTCGATCTGCATATTATATGGTGCCATCAGTCCTACCGCAACCTTCAGATTGGTGGGTATATCGTCCACAATCAGCACACTTGCCGTTGGCGCGGTAAAGGTTATTCCGGCACTCTCACTTCCGCCGTAACCTGCGATATCGGTTATGTCATTGAGAATATTGGCGATTGAGATGGAATGCACTGGCATTGCTATTGTTTTAATGTTTTTCTCGGCAACGGCTTCGCCGTACTCAGCAAGGAGGACAAGACTCGGATCCGCTCCAACCTGGCTGATAATCTTTTTTGCATTTTCAAACAGGAATGACGATACAAACACAAAGGGATAATCAGCGTTTTTTAAAGCATCATGGAATCTTTCCTCATCCTGGACAAGTACACATTCAACACCCAGATTATCAATGGAACAGGCTATGGAATCTGCATAAATCTTCCGTGGTTCATATAATAGCACCTTTTTTTCATGCGGATTCTCAACGGATGCAAATTTCTCATACTCGCTGAATTTCTGCGGCAGCTGCACAGTAAAGGTACTGCCTTGCCCGTATTCGCTGTATACGGAAATATCTCCGCCCATAGCAAGACACAGGCTCCTGGCAATGGCAAGCCCCAACCCGGTCCCCTGAACACCTTTATGGGATATCATATCGACCTGAACGAAATCCATGAATAGCTTATTCATATCCTCGGACCTGATACCTATGCCGCTGTCAGACACTTCAATACTCAGCATGACCGTATCGTCATCACAGACCTCTCCGTCTATGGTCATGGAAATAAATCCCTCATTGGTATATTTTACGGCATTGCTGAGAAGGTTTAACAGAATCTGCCTGACCCGTACTTCATCACCGATCAGATTGTTGGGGATGGCGCTGTCCAGATTCACTACAAAATATACCGGTTTTTCCGCAGTTCTTATTCGTATGATATTGATAACATCATTGATGAGGGAAGCAAATATATACGCAGCAGGTACAATTTCCATTTTGCCGGATTCAATTTTGGATATATCCAGGATATCATTTATGATGGATAATAAATTGTTGCCGGCATTTTTGATACTCATTATATGTTCTTGTATGTTGGGAGATATATCTTCCCGCAGAACAAGCTCTGTTATCCCTACAATCGCGTTCATGGGTGTGCGGATTTCATGAGACATTCTAGCCAGAAAATCTCCTTTTGCCTGAGCATTCGCCTCCGCTTTTTCTTTTTTGTGCATGAGTTCAAGGGTTTCCAGTTTCAGCTTCTGTGTTCCGCTTATTTGAGACAGCATTTTCTTTATGGCCGTGCCTAAAATATGAACTTCATTATTTGATTTGCTGTTTTCCTCAATCACATATAGATCACTTGTTGAATCAGTATCCCCTTCGGCAATTTTGTTTGCGATTTCTGTTATGTTTCTGATGGGTCTGACGATATTTCCCGCAATGACAAACAAAATGACTACTGCCAGAATCAAACAGGCTATGCCGGCAAATATAATTATGCGGGTAGTCTGATCCGCATCTGCATGCAGCACATCTATCGGTATATCCATATAAAAGTATGGCCTGGCGATATCGTTTTCAATTTCAATCGGATAGAGGCATAAAAGCGATGTCTTGTCAAAAAAAGGAGAATAGCCTTCCTCTGATAATGACTCTCTCGCAGTCATAGCCAACTGTATATCATCCAGACAATCAAACGGATAATCAGCTATGTTTGTCCGGCACTCACCGGCATTTGAGGAATACATAATCATTCCGTCATGTGATATCAGCATGACCCTGCGATTGTCTTCAACCTCCATTTCAGCAAGAAAGCCAAGCGCCGATTCGTCAAACCTGGTATCAAAACCTACGCAGCCCAAAACCTCCCCATCCTGTATAATGGGAAACACGATTTCATTTGACAACACCTCTCCCGCTCCGTCTTCATAATCATAATAGTTCAGACTGTTATAATACGGTTTGCCTGTTGATAACGGAACATTGTACCAGGGCGACTCTCCCGGATCATCCAGAACATCACCGCTCATATCGAATACTTCGCGTATGCCATTCTCATCCCTTATATAGGACTTGGCAAACCGTGAATCCTCACGAAATACTCCCGGCTCAAAAACGAACCAGGCGTTATAAATATCCTGATGTGCTGACAGGAACATAACAAGTATATCCTCTGCGGATTGCCCGGCATCAGGTGAAGTCCTGTCAATGTTTAGTATAAGGTCGCTTGTCAGGTTCAAGAGACTGGGCATGGACAAAAGTCTGCTGCTTAAGAACTGGGTTGCCTGTTCTCCGCGTAATAATGCCTTTTCCGTTTCGGAATCAGCGCTGATTGTATATACCATATTGCTGATCAATGTAAGTACAAAGGAAAAAATCAAAACAACCGGCAGAATGCCTGCCAACATAATACGGGTAAATATGGAGCTTTTATTCATGCTTATCCAATTCCTCTTTCAGTTTTTCTATCAATTCCAAAGCACGGTCAAAATCAAACTGTTCAAATGCATACGACAGATTCTCCAGTAATTGATCTACCGCTTTCCCGTAAAAACATTTGCCGGCATCCGTTAAAATTTCCAATGCCCGCAGGCTGTCAAAAAAGTCCGCTGCCTCCAGAAGTTTTGGTAAAGCCTCTGACAGAAGCGTTATATTGCCTTCCGGTTTGTGAAGAGTCTCCGCTTCAGACATTATAACAGTTATCCTGTCGTAAAATTCAATAAGCTGGTTAATGAATCCGGAATGCAGCTGCTTACAAGCTTCCAGATCTCCGTTCCTTGAGCGTTCCTCCAATTCATACGCTGCTTTACCAAGTTCATAGGCACCAATATTATTCAGTACACCTTTGACTCCATGTACTTCTATTGCATATCCCGGCAGGTCTTCAGCCAGGCAATGATCAAGCCTTTTAATATTATCGGGAAGCAGGCGGACCGAAAGCTTAACAATGCGTTCATATGACTGCTTGGAGCCCTCAACGACAACAAGCGCCTTGTCAACTGAAAGACCGGGTACAGTTCTAAGTGTTTCCACAAAAGTGTTTTTTTCTTCATTCTGCGCCGCAGACTGCTTATTTTTTTTCTGCTTCTCCCGCGGTATCCATTTTTCTAAAATTGCATTGAGTTTCGCTGTTTCTATAGGTTTTGCAAGAAAGTCGTTCATGCCGTTTTGTATGAACATCTCCCGCACGCCGGAAACTGCATTGGCTGTGAGTGCAATAATGGGAACATTGCGATAATACGCTCCCTCCATGGCCCTGATACAACCCGTGGCTTCCAGCCCATCCATTTCCGGCATCATATGATCCATGAACACCAAATCGTATCGGTTTGCAGCAATGAGTGCAACAGCTTCCCGTCCTCCTCCGCAAAGAGTGACCTGCATTTCATATGGCAGTAACAGTCCCTCGCCTACCTTTAAGTTGGCGGCGATATCATCCACAACAAGAACCTTGGCTTCAGGAGCGTTAAAGCTCGCTCCACTCACTATATCTTCCCTGTAATCCTCGCAGATATCGTTCAGGATGTTTGCTATGGAAAGCGTGTGTGCCGGCATGTTAAGGATTCTTACATCCCTGGGAGATCTCATATCGGTAATATCGGACAAAAGAACCAACTCAGGCTTTTGATCCAGTTTTGACAATGTGGGATTTACACTGTCGTACATGAATGAGGAAATAAACACATAGGGATATCTCCCAAGATTCTCAAAGAGAGACGGAATACTTTTAACAATTTTATAATCCACTCCCAAATCATCAAGTGCACATGCAATCGTATCTTCATAAACCTGGCGTGTTTCATAAAGCAATACCGACTTGCCGCCGGAATTGTCTACGGAAGCAAAGGGCTTGTATGTATCAAACTTTTGCGGCAGCGAAACGGTAAATATGCTGCCTTTACCATATTCGCTGCTCACAGTAATATCGCCGTTCATCAGCTGGCAAAGGTTACGGGCTATCGCCAGGCCAAGCCCCGTTCCTTCTATTTCTTTATTTCTTATGGCATCAACCTGTACGAAGTTGCCGAATAATTTATCAATATCCCCGGCTTTGATACCGGACCCGCTGTCTGAAACAGCTATTGTAAGCATAACATTACCCTCATCATCTCCGCCGTCAATAAGACTTGTCCGGGCTGAGACCGTCAGGGAAATAAACCCTTCATCGGTATATTTGACGGCATTTGAAAGGAGATTGATGAGAATCTGCCGTATCCTGACTTCGTCACCTATGAGAGCAGCCGGAACCTTGGAATCAATATTTACCAAAAACAGAACCGGTTTATCTACAAGCCTTATACGTATGACATTTATCACATCATTAATAAGGGATGGGAACAGGTAATCGGATTCGTTTACTTCCAGCATTCCTGATTCAATTTTTGAGAAATCCAAAATATCATTAATGATTGCTAAAAGGTTTGTACTTGAGGCTTTTATTATCAATGCGTCTTCATAAAGGTCCTGGGGAAGATTTTTACGTAAAATAAGCTCAATCATCCCCATAACTGCATTCATAGGTGTACGTATTTCATGACTCATCTTCGCCAAAAAGTCATTTTTCGCCTGCGCTTGCGCTTCAGCCTTCTCTTTTTTATGCTTCATCTCAAGCGCTTCCAGCTTTGATTTCTGTCCTTCATTTAACTGTAGAAGCATCTTTTTCAAAGCCAAAGACAGGGTATATATCTCATCCTTTGCTCTTTTATTATTTTCATCAGAAATAAAAACCGATATCTGCTCCAGGTCACCGTCCGCAATTCTGTTCGCCTCTTCCGTGATGATCTTTATCGGTGCTGTAATTTTATTAATCCGATAATACATCAATAACGCAATTATGACAATGATCATATCGCTGAATATAATCAGAGCAATAAGAAGCCTGGTTGCGCCTGCATTGATTTCATTCATGGGAGCGGCAACGGATATGTAAAAGAAGCTGTCAAGCTGCGGTATATAAATAGATCTGATTGTTAATAAGATATCCCTGCTGTTAATGGCGGATTTGGTGTTTGTTACGACCAGTGTTTCATTTTCGGAAGGCAGCGCATAGTCAAGTCCGGCCTCCTTGCGGTTCATTCCTATATGTTCGTAATCCGGACTGTAAATTACCTGATCCTTATCATTTGTTATAATAACATAACCGGTATCATATATTTGTTCATTTTTAAGCTGATAATAAAGATCTTCCAAAAAAAGGTCAACCGTAACAGCACCAATGAAATCACCGTTGCTGTCATTTATGGGGTATGTGAGGGTAAACATGGGAATCGGGTTTCCGTTTACCACATGCACCGCCGGCTCTGTATAAATAGGCCTGTTCGCCTCTTTCGCTTCCGTATAATGCGGTAATGTGAATTCGATATCATCACGCAGACCCTCCGGTAAATAGGCATTTTGCCCTTCATCGGAATAAAAATAATAGCAAATCCTGCCGGACAGAGCCGTGCCATAATCCGAACCGATATATTCGGCATCCCTGCCGTCATACAGATCCGGTTCAAAATATATACTGGAACCATCAATTTGCTTATAATCGCCAAAAATCTTCAGAACAGTTTTCTGAAGCATTTCCCTGTCTGTGGTTCCGGTTTCCACCTGCATTTCCAAATTACTTGCCACAATTGACAAATAGTTCATTGCATTATTGATTTTGCTTTCGAAGCTGATGGCATGTCTTTGTCCAATTAACTGTAATTCAGCTTTTGCAGCTTCATGCAGTGAATGAAACAGGAAGATAAAGATAACGGAACATATGAGCAAAAAGCTGACAATAACGGGAATCAATGTTGAAAGCATAATTTTAGTTTTCAGACTGATGAAATGTCTCTTTTTTTCCATGTTAGCCTCCGTGTCACTGCGTAATTGCCATACTATTAAAAATGGTACTTATGTAATGCTGAGTCGATGTTCATACTGTTTATTATAGCATAAACAAGTAAAAGTACAACAAAAAAATGGTTGAAAGTGCGGCGTGTACTGGTGGGGGGGGATTGAAAAATCCGGACGAGTAAGGTACAGGTCTGGTTTTCCGGCAGCGGAGGAGAGAAGGCACATTGCGAATTATCGCTTTGGGAAGGTGAACAGGGTACACCGGTAGGACTAACAGCTGCTTTTTCAGTGCGGAAAACTTCGCCCAGAATATCTAAATAACATTTTTTTCGGTTGCTTTTGTCTTTCGTTACTTTCGGTTCGGGGCGACACGTATGTAGATATTCGCCAGCTATAATTACTGAACCGTGTCGCGGCTCCCTGTGTTTTTGACCGAAAAAAATCTTATTAAGATATTCTATGGGCTTGTCGTCATGCACTGAAAAAGCAGCTGTTAGTCCTACCGGTGTGTCCTGTTCACCTTCCCCAAGCGATAATTCGCAATGTGCCTTGTCTCCTCCGCTGCCGGAAAACCATACCTGTACCTTACTCTGAATATCTCAACATTCAGTACAAGGAAACATGATGGTGGGGGATATAGGGTATTGGCTCATAAAAACAGATACGAAAACTATTTGCATTGCGAAAGCATGTTTGGGATACTGTTAATTAAATACCTGTATGTAGCTGTTACGATCTTAACCACCCATATAATATAATACTTAACCTGTCTTCCTTACAGTCATGATAAGTATTATAAGTAACCAATCCCCTTACCCACTAAAATTGCTTCCATATATGTACTAACGGTGAGATAATCAGAGAGAGGTACAGAACTGGTTTTCCGGCGGCAGGGGACATCATATACAGGGAAAGACATACAGAGCCCACGGGGATGGTTTACAGCAGATTTTTCAGTGCATGAAGACAAGGCC
>Ga0153941_1000901_pt1 | contig 12379 bp, 10 predicted proteins | sample TSNJ025MetaG_FD_104733 | JGI IMG/M metagenome (GOLD analysis project Ga0153941, IMG submission 104733) | Attine ant fungus gardens microbial communities from New Jersey, USA - TSNJ025 MetaG | ecosystem: Host-associated > Fungi > Mycelium > Unclassified | place: USA: New Jersey, Brendan T. Byrne...
ACATTGCTTCCAATGATGTGCGTATCACCTGGTGTATATTCTATTCCGCTGCCGTTCGGTTCAGTATTCCAACTGGCGAGAGCGTAGCCGGGACGAATAATTCCTGTTTCCGCAAGGGACAACACTTTATATTCCGTACCTGCTGGTTTTGAGTCAATATAGCTGCCGGTTCCGCCGTTGCCATTGTAGGTGATATAGTAAAATGCCGGTACAGCTACCCACTGCGCATAGAGTGTTACGTTGCTTCCTATAATGAACGTATCTCCCGGTGCATATTCTATTCCGCTGTTAATCGATGCATACGCTCTTCCGCTGCCATTCTGCTCAGTATCCCAGCTGGCAAGAGTGTAGCCGGGACGAATGATTCCGGTTTCTGCAAGTGTCAACACCTTATATTCTGTACCTTCTGGTATACCAGCATCAATATAGCTGCCAGTTCCTCCGTTGGCATTGTAGGTAACACTATAATAACCTGGTTCAGCTGCCCACTGGGCATAGAGCGTTACGCTGCTTCCTATGGTGAACGTATCACCCGGCGCATATTCTGTTCCGCCGCCATCCGGCTGTGTATTCCAACCGGTGAAAGTGTAGCCGGTACGACTGATTCCGGTTTCTGTAAGTGTCAGCACCTTATATTCTGTACCTTCTGCTATATCTGCAGCAACATAGCTGCCGGTTCCTCCATTAGCATTGTAGGTAACACTATAATAACCCGGTTCAGCTGCCCACTGGGCATAGAGCGTTACGTTGCTTCCTATGATGAACGTATCATCCGGCGCATATTCTGTGCCTCCGCCATCCGGCTGCGTATTCCAGTCGGTGAAGGTGTAGCCGGGACGACTGATTCCGGTTTCTGTAAGTGTCAGCACCTTATATTCTGTACCTTCTGCTATATCTGCAGCAACATAGCTGCCGGTTCCTCCATTGGCATTGTAAGTAACACTATAATAAACCGGGTCAGCTGCCCACTGGGCATAGAGCGTTACGTTGCTTCCTATGATGAACGTATCACCCGGCGCATATTCTGTGCCGCCGCCATCCTGCTGCGTATTCCAGTCGGTGAAAGTGTAGCCGGTACGACTGATTCCGGTTTCCGCAAGTGTCAGCACCTCATATTCTGTACCTTCTACTATATCTGCAGCAACATAGCTGCCGGTTCCGCCATTGGCATTATAGGTGACATTATAATTTGCCGGTTCAGCTGCCCACTGGGCATAGAGTATAGTATTGCAATTAAGTCTGATTGCATCGGCCGGTTCGTATTCTGTTTCGCTGCCGTCCGACTCGGTGTTCCAACCGGTGAAGGTATAACCTTCCCGACTGATACCTGTATTTGCAAGCGTGAGAACTGTATCTGAATCACCCGGCTCCGTATCCGGTCCCGTATAGCTTCCCGTACCGCCATTGGCATTGTACAATACATTAAATGTCAGCTCAATCAGCGTTCCGCCTGTATAATATATGTCATAATTGTTCATAGGATGATTCGCAACACTTGTACCGGCAAATCGTATATTCGGGTATAATGTGCCGGCATTACCCGGAGGTTCATGTGCGGTTGATGCTATATTGCAGCTAAATATAGTGTCTGCACTGGTAGTCAGACTGGCATAAGTCGTATCAACTACATATATACCACCGCCATTGTTACCTGCTGTATTTTGAGTAATAGAAACTTCACCGGCTTCTCCTGTGATGTCAGCCTTGCCTAATATATTTACATAAATGCCTCCACCATCGTTATCTGCTGTGTTTTTAGTAATAATTCCATTACTTATTGTAACGACTCCGTTTGGTGCTGCATATATTCCGCCTCCGTTGGTAGTTGCATGATTGTTATTAATATTCCCGCCTGACATTGTAAAAGTGCCAAGTACATGAATACCGGCAGAAGACAGATCAGAAATATTATTATTAATTATTCCGTTATTCATTCTGAAGGAGGATGTTGCGTTTATTGTAATTCCTCCGCCATAAAGCGTAACGCGATTGTTACTGATGATTCCATTATTAATTGTTACATTTCCCGAACTATTTATACCGCCTCCATTTCTGGCAGTATTTGCAGTGATACTTCCTCCGTTCATGGTAAATGCGGCAGTATTATAGACTCCGCCGCCATATCCTTCAACAGAACCTGTATTATTTCTTATGATTCCATCGTTCATAATAAATGTGCCCATGTTGGTTATACCACTATTTTTACAGTTTTGCACGACAGTTCCGGTATTCATAGTTAAACTGCCTGTAGTGTGTACATATATACTGCCGGCTGTGGTATCACCATCTATAACAATATTTCGTAAAATGAGATTACCATTTACTCTGAAATGGGTTGAAACAGCTGCTGTTAATGCCCAGGTATTTCCAGAATCTGATTGAATTTCAATTGTCTTTCCATCTACAATTATAACTGTACCTGAAAATGTCATATTGTCTGAAAGTATGATAGTATCTCCTGAAACTGCATTTACTATTGCTGTCTGCAGGTCAGTACTTGTACTGCCCGGAGGCAATACTATTTCTGAAAGTAATTGATACCCTGTACTATCCATTATTTATCACTTCCCGGTCATTTTGATAATTAGTCTTATGATAAGTTATGCCATTAATTTATATATTGTGTCAAACATAGCAATATTCTGGAAATTTAGGGAGATTTAGCAAATTTAAAATAGAGTGGCCTATATATTCATGCATTTGACCACTCCATTTTTATTAATCTTTATTTAAGCCATTTTATTATTTTAGTTATCGGCTGAATCTCCCTCATCCGTCTGTTCCGCAGAGCTGTTATTTTACTCCATATCAACAACAAAATCAATTCCGCAAATTCTCACTGCGTCCAACTCATCCAGATTTAATATTTTTTCTAATGTACGTCTTGCATAATCTGGACCAAATACTCCTGCACCTGTAATCCATTCCGTGCTTTCGGGGGCATTTTCATTATTATAAATCGTACCGTCCTTCATAAGAAATGCTACATTTATGGAATCCAGATTATTAGGATCATTTCCTGTATACTCATAGTTTAAGGTAAAAGATATGGGTGTAATTTCTATATTTTTCAATATATAGTCTGTGATTCGTGTATTTTTCAAATCAATAAACTTCTTCTCTCCAACATATTTACCTGAAACATTCCATTGCAGTTCCCAGGTACCTTCAACTGCTGTATACATTTCCAGTTTTCCTGCATCTGCCTGTAAATTGCTTAGCCTTAAGGTAACATCCTTACCCACAAGATCAATTCCCTCCGAATTTAGATAACGAAGCTCATAAATCCTTTCATAATCAGATTTTGCATATATGTCCTCAACAAATCCACCGCCGAAATTGTCAAAACCATCCCAGATTTTTCCATCTACATACAATTGTGTACTTTCAAAAAGATGGTTGTCAGACAGTTTTTCTTTTCCGTCATCTTTCACATTAACGAAAATACATATACCATAATCATCGGCCATTGTCTGTGCAACTGTAACCGTTACTCCGTTGCATTCTGCTTTGACTTTCTCATCTGTATTTTCATTTCGGTTTTCTTCAGGAGAAAAAGTCTGTATAAGATCGGTATTCTCATACTGTACTTGTACATTTTCATCTGCATCATACATCTTAGCGACAATATCATTCCACAATTTTCTGATACCTTCTGCAAAAACAGGAGTACAACAGAGCATTACCAGGCAGGCAGCGGCGACGCTTATTGTAATGATTTTCTTGTTTTTTGATCTTTTCCTATTTATCATTTTCATTCTCCTTATTCTATTTGGACTATCCTTCTCATTAATTGCGTTTAACACATATGTACTTTTTACATGCCTGATAATTCTTTCTTCTAAGTCTTCAGGCACCGGAACCTGATTGATCGCTTTCCTGATTTTATTTTCCACTCACCTGTTCCTCCTTTAAGAATTCTTCTAACCGCTCTCTTGCACGCTGCAATCGGGTTTGTACCGCGCTTTCCTTTATCTGCAGGATTTTAGCGATTTCCCGAATGGAGTACTCTTCGTAATAATAAAGTAGTATAACAATACGAAGTTTATCCGAAAGTCTTTCAATTTCTTCGTAAAGATATTTCTGCTCAGGTGTATGAAATACGATTTCTTCCGGGATTTCCTTATAATTGCTCCAATGGTTTTTTTTAACATTTTTTGCTTCATTAACCGCCACCATGTATAACCAGTTCTTAATATGAACCTCTGATTTAAATACTTTGTTTGATTGATACAGTTTTAAAAAAGTATTTTGCAGAATATCCTCAGCATCAGATGTATTTCTACAATAGGCGATTAATAGTCTGTACATGGAATTGCTATGCTTTTTTACAATGCTTTCAAATTCTGTTAGAACATCAATCATAATATTATCTCTTTCCATATTTGTTCTTTCGTCATTTGTTCTTTTTTGTCGCGACTACCTTGCAGTTCCTTCTGCCTGGTTATCTATATTACAATCTATCACGTTAAATAATCACATTTTTTCAATAATTTTTTTTATCCTGTATTATTAAAAATAAACAGGAGCGGCCTGCATTTTCATGCATTTGACCACTCCTGTTTATTTTTAATATCTAATATATCGAAAATGTACTCAATCCCGCCTGTTACGCCAGCTTTTGGAGTTTTTCACTATGTTCAGTGACTACATGTTTTAAAACATCTATATCAGCCTGCATCGATTCAATCTGTTCAACACTGGATTGATATCTCTTGAATGTTGACGTGTAACATGACTCAATATTTTGCAGACGCGGAAGAATATCATTTTCTTGTGTCAGTTCAATTCTCTTTAATCGGTCGTTTATGGGTTTTAACTTTTGATCTATCATATTTGATATGGCAAGCAATAACTCATTGTCAGTCATTTTTTTGTCTCCTTTTATCAATAAGCTGGTTACAGCGCTGCTAACCTTTAAAAACTGTCAATACATGATATACTAGAACTTCCCTTCAGTTGCTGCTTCCTCTAAGGATACAGCTACAGCAACAGTCATACCAACCATAGGATTATTCCCTGCGCCAATCAGTCCCATCATCTCCACATGAGCCGGAACAGAAGAAGATCCTGCAAACTGTGCATCGGAATGCATACGTCCCATCGTATCTGTCATACCATAAGAAGCCGGTCCGGCTGCCATGTTATCAGGGTGAAGGGTACGGCCTGTTCCGCCGCCGGATGCCACTGAGAAGTATTTCTTGCCCTGTTCCAGACATTCCTTCTTATAGGTACCAGCTACCGGATGTTGGAATCTGGTGGGATTCGTTGAGTTACCGGTAATGGATACATCCACGCCTTCCTTGTGCATGATTGCAACGCCTTCGCATACATCATTTGCGCCGTAGCAGTTCACTTTTGCACGCAGACCTTCTGAATAGGATTTACGGAATACTTCCTTAACTTCATTGCTGTAATGGTCATACTGTGTTTCTACAAATGTAAAACCATTAATCCTTGAAATAACCTGAGCTGCATCCTTTCCAAGTCCGTTCAGGATAACACGGAGCGGTTTCTGGCGTACCTTATTTGCCTTCTCTGCAATACCGATTGCACCTTCCGCTGCCGCAAAAGATTCATGTCCGGCCAGGAAGCAGAAGCATTCTGTTTCTTCTTCCAGAAGCATTTTCCCAAGGTTACCGTGACCAATGCCAACCTTACGGGTATCTGCCACAGAACCGGGGATACAGAAAGCCTGAAGCCCCTCTCCTATTGCTGCCGCAGCATCTGCTGCTTTGCGGCAGTCTTTTTTAATCGCAATTGCCGCACCAACTATGTATGCCCAGCATGCATTTTCAAAACAGATCGGCTGAATATTCTTAACCTGGTTATATACATCAAGACCTGCATCTTTGGTAATCTTTTCCGCTTCTTCAATGGAAGCAATACCATAGCTGTTCAAAACAGAATTGATCTGATCAATTCGTCTTTCATATGATTCAAATAATGCCATTTTATTGTCCTCCTTTTCTTATTCCTTTCTGGGATCAATGATCTTCGCTGCATCAGCAACACGTCCATACTGCCCCAGAGATTTTTCCCATGCGGTATTTGGATCATCACCTTTTTTGATGAAATCTGTCATCTTTCCAAGACTTACATACTGGTAACCAATGATCTGATCTTCGTCGTCAAGCGCAATACCTGTTACATAACCTTCCGCCATCTCCAGATAACGAGGACCTTTTTCCAATGTACCATACATTGTTCCAACCTGGCTTCTCAGACCTTTGCCCAAATCCTCCAGACCGGCGCCAATCGCCAGACCGTCTTCTGAGAAAGCACTCTGGCTGCGGCCATATACTATTTGCAGGAATAATTCTCTCATTGCCGTATTGATTGCATCACATACAAGGTCTGTATTTAATGCCTCAAGAATGGTTTTACCTGGCAGTATTTCGGAAGCCATGGCAGCCGAATGTGTCATACCGGAACAGCCAATCGTCTCTACCAATGCCTCCTGGATAATACCTTCCTTTACATTTAAGGTTAATTTGCAGGCTCCCTGCTGGGGTGCACACCAGCCAACGCCATGGGTCAAGCCGGAAATATCCTTCACTTCTTTGGCCTGTACCCATTTTGCTTCTTCCGGGATAGGCGCGCAGCCATGACAGACACCTTGTGCTACGGTACACATTTCTTCAACTTCTTTTGAATAAATCATGTAAAAATCTCCTTTCGAATCTATTAACAATGACATGATTGATAGGTAAAAATATCATTATTGTCGTGTACATTCTCTCACATTTGACACAAAAAATCCAGTCATTTTTTTATATATTGAAACGAAACAGTTATAAATCAGCCTTCATTGTCCTGTTAAGTCAAAAATATGCGGCTTTTGCATAGTCCTGAGATGGAAGCTTAACAGTACATATTAAGATAATATCATCCGGTCATTTGCAAATTCCCCGCCGCTGGCCTCCTCAAATTTCTGCATGAGATCGGCGACCTTGAGATTCTTCTTTTCTTCTCCGGCCACATCAAATATAACCTGACCTTCATGCATCATAACCAGTCGGTTACCAAGCCGTATGGCATCTTTCATATTATGTGTGACCATTAAAGTAGTCAGGTTATTTTCCGTAATCATCTTTTGGGTAAGTTCCAGTACTGTTTTGGCTGTTTTGGGATCCAGCGCTGCGGTATGTTCATCCAGCATCAGCAGTCTCGGGTTTTGCATAGTGGCCATAAGTAAAGTGATTGCCTGACGCTGTCCGCCTGACAGCAGGTCCACCCTTGTAGTCATACGATCCTCAAGTCCCAATCCCAGCATTTTCAGTTTATCATAATAAAATTCCTTTTCGTCTTTTAAAATTCCCCATCTAAGCCCGCGGCGTTTACCCCGGCGGTATGCCAGTGCCAGGTTTTCCTGGATTTCCATGCCGGCGGCAGTCCCCTTCATAGGATCCTGAAACACTCTGCCCAGATATTTTGCTCTGGCATGTTCGGGCATTCTGGAAAGATTTATATCTATTTTATTCTCTTCTCCGTCTTTCGTGAAGATCATATCATCAATCATGATTATCCCGGCATCAATGGGATATACACCGGCAATCATATTCAGCATGGTGGATTTACCGGCACCGTTACCACCGATCACTGTGACAAAATCTTCGTCATTCAATTCCAGATTCAGATTTGTCAGTGCTTTTTTCTCATTAATCGTACCTATATTGAATGTTTTGCATACGTGATTAATTTTTAGCATCCTGATGTCCTCCGTCTTCCGAATACGCCTTTTTAATGCGCCATTTGCTTACCGCAACCGGTATACTGAGAGCCAGGGCAACAAAGACAGCTGAAAATAATTTCATATCATTTGCATCCATACCCATTCTGATTACGATTGCACGTATAATAAAATACACGACACTGCCTAAAACAGCAGATATTAATTTGCTGTAAAAAGAACGAAAGCGGCCAAGTAAAACTTCTCCAATAACTATAGATGCCAGACCGATCACAATAGCTCCCTGCCCCATGTTGATATCCGCATATTTCTGCTGCTGACATACCAACCCTCCTGCAAGCCCAATCAAGCCGTTACTGATACATAATGCAAATATCTTGGTTACTTTGGTATTGCTGCCAAGGGCGCGGATCATATCCTCATTGTTGCCTGTTGCCCGCAGAGAACTGCCAAGCTCTGTTCCAAAAAACCAGTAAAGTATTACAATCACTATGATTGCCACTACTGCCCCTACAATTAGTGCCGACCAGTTATTGGAAGCGCCGGTCAGACTTGAAAATCCGGAAAACATGGTTACAGATTTTTTTAGCGGAATGTTACTCATTCCCATAAGTCTTAAATTAATTGACCACAGACCCAGCTGTGTCAAAATACCGGCTAATATGGAAGGGATATCAAATACAGTATGTAAGATCCCTGTTACCAATCCTGCAAGCATACCTGCCAACATAGAGATCAGGGCTACAAGAAAAGGGTTCCAGCCACGTTCTGTCACCAGTATCGCACATACGCTTCCGCCCAGTGCAAAGCTTCCGTCCACAGTCATATCTGCAATATTTAAAATCTTAAAAGTAATATAAACACCTAATACCAATATTCCCCACAAAATACCCTGTGCAACAGCTCCCTGCATGGAAATTAAAAAACCGCTAATATTCATCCTTATACCCCTTATCCGCAATGTGTGTTCTCTAAACGCTGAAAAGCAGGAATCCTGCCATCAACAGAAAACCCACTTTTCAAAGCTAATTCAGGTTGTTACATTTAAAGCAGCCATTTCGTTAATCCAGTACAGATACATCAATATTTAATGCAGCAGCATTTTCTTCGTTGATATATAATTCACATCTATCTGCATCCATATAGCCAATAGCTGTCTCGCCAGGAGTCGTTTCACCCTTCAGAATGGATACTGCCATTTCTCCCGCCATATAACCCAATTGGTAGTAATCAATACTGTAGGTAGCGACACCGCCTCTTAAAGCCATGTCGTACTCACCACATATAACCGGAAGATTATTATCCATTGCCACCATACCTACAGTGCTCATACCGGCTGCTATGATATTATCTGTTGGTGTATAAATGGCATCTTCCTTTCCTACCATTGACTCCACTACTGTCTGGATTTCATTGGAGCTGGCTACAGTATAGACTGTGGCTTTCAGGCCCAATGCTTCACAGGCTTCTACCGCCATATCTGCCTGAATCCTGGAATTTACTTCTGCTGAACAATACAGGATACCGATCCTTGCAGCATCAGGAAGCAATTTATGCAGCAAATCGATCTGTTCTGCAACCGGAGTCAGATCAGATGTACCGGTTACATTTCCTCCCGGTGCTTCAATCGAATCCGCCAGACCGGCTTCTACAAAATCTGTAATTGCTGTTGCAATCACAGGAATATCTGTGGTAGCACCTGCAACTGATTGTGCCGCCGGTGTGGCAATGGCAAGAACCAAGTCCTTTTTGTCACTGACAAATTTTGTTGCAATTGTCTGACAGGCGCTTTGATCTGACTGTGCATTTTGCTGTTCAATATTAATATTAAGTCCGGAAGCTTCAAGGGCATCACAAAATCCCTTATTGGAAGCATCCAAAGCAGAATGCGATGCATACTGTAAAACGCCGATCTGATAAGTCACAGCGTTATCCGTATCCGCATTTGCCGCATTGCTGTCATCATTTGTATTACCGCATCCTGCGATGCTTACAGCCCCCAGAATCATAACAAGTACTAATGTGAATATTTTTTTCATAATTTAATCTCTCCCACTGTTATACTTTAACGCATAAAAGTACTAATGCATCACAAAAACTATACAATAATAAGGATGATAAGTCAACTAAATTTTTTTTATACTTCACCATCTCTGAAATTTTCCGGCTCTGATTTTTTTAACACTTCGCCGGCATCTTCCTGGCTCATATCCATCTGTACCTTCCAGTTATTCAAATCTGCTGTTATTGTAGCCTTGCTGCCGACTACCAGCGGCATCATAGGCGGTAAATGTCCCAGATCGGCATCCATAATCACCGGAACACCTTTTTTTCCAGCCACTTCCAATACGGCCTGATAAGTGTCCAATCCCATCAGCTCTTGTCCGTAACAAAGCGGTCTTCCAAACACAAATCCTTTAACATGTGCAAACCATCCGGCATGCTCCATTTGCCACATGGTTCTGCGGATATCAAACACATTCAAATCACAGGATTCCACAAACCATATGATCCCATCTTCCCTGTATTTCTCCGCAAATTCTGCGACCTTGTCATATCTTGTTCCGATCAGATTCCCAAGAGAATCCATACAGCCGCCAAGCAGTCGTCCGCTGAATGAACAGGACGTCTGATAAACATTATCATGATATATTTTAAGCACTTTTTCTTCTGTCAGATTATAGGGTGCATAAGGATTTTCTTCACTTTTAAGGGATTCCTTCTCCCACATGGGATATCCGCTCAAATCAAGCCGTTTCCCTGTCAGAAGATGCATAGCGTCCCATAATGACTCATGCCACTTTTCGCTTCCAAATGACGCCGCACAGGGGCCATAGACAGAGGCTGTATCACAAAGGGTTGCCAGTAAAAAAGTGAAATTCGTATTATCTGAATATCCCATAAACCATTTCGGTTCAGCATTACTGATGGCGGGAAAATCAATATAATCCAGAACTTCACACATTAACTCTCCGCCGCCGCAGGATATGAGACAGTCATTATCCTTTTTCAAATAGTATTCCATTAACTCCCGGCCGCAGGCTTCGGGCGTATTGCTTATACCAATCCCCTTTCCCTCACAACTGTTAGGACCCAAGTCCAGCTGATATCCCATCGCAGTCCATTTCTTCCGGGCATTTTCAAACGCAGCTCTATATGGCTGGATACTGCAGCCAAAAGAAGGCGCCACAAAGCCTATCGTTCCATTTTCCGGTAAAAACCTGGCAAATTTCATAACTTCGTATCTAAGCCTCCCAATCCATATTCCTGTATATATCAAAGCAATCAAAAGTAGCAAAGTAGTCCCTGGGTGTTTCTGCACGGCGGATCATCTGCACATCACCGTTTTCCTTCAGCAGCAATTCAGCAGATTTCAGCTTTCCGTTATAATTATAACCCATTGCATAACCATGCGCTCCCGTATCATGAAGGACCAGATAGTCGCCAATTTCAATTTCCGGCAGCATGCGGTCAATAGCAAACTTATCGTTATTCTCGCAAAGGGAACCTGTTATATCATACTTACAATTACAGTCTGCATCCTCTTTCCCAAGGACCGTGATATGATGATATGCGTCATACATGGCTGGTCTCATCAGATCCACGGAGCAGGCATCCACACCAATATACTCCTTATAGGTGTGTTTTTCATGCACGGCCTGCGTAATCAGATGACCATAGGGTGCCATCATAAAACGGCCAAGCTCCGCATAAATAGCAACATCACCCATTCCTGCCGGGGTAAGCACCTCTTCATAGACCTTCCTGACACCCTCTCCGATCACTTTAATATCATTTGCCTCTTCTTCCGGCTGGTAAGGAATGCCGATACCACCTGACAGATTGATAAAGGAAATATGTGCTCCTGTTTCCTTTTGCAGGCTTACTGCCAATTCAAATAAGGTTTTGGCAAGCGCCGGATAGTATTCATTTGTTACTGTATTACTGACCAGAAAAGCATGGAGTCCAAAATTTTCCACACCTTTCTCTTTCAGTATTTTAAATCCTTCAAATAACTGCTCTGTTGTAAACCCATATTTTGCATCTCCGGGATTATCCATTATACTATTACTGATCGAAAAATAACCGCCCGGATTATACCGGCAGCTTAATGTTTTGGGTAAATAACCTAACGTACGTTCAAGAAACCCGATATGGGTAAAATCATCCAGATTAATGGTGGCCCCAAGCTCCCCGGCATATTCATACTCATGGGCCGGTGTATTATTGGAGGAAAACATTATGTCCTCTCCATTTATGCCCATTGCATTGCTTAACATCAGTTCTGTCAGCGACGAACAATCACATCCGCAGCCATAATCCCGTAAAATAGCAATTAAAAACGGATTCGGTGCAGCCTTAACCGCAAAATATTCTTTAAATCCTTTATTCCATGCAAAAGCATCATGCAAAGCCCTGGCATTTTCCCGGATACCTTTTTCATCATATATATGAAAAGGAGTTGGATATGTTTTTACAATCTCCTCAATCATTTCTTTTGTAACGAATGCTTTTTTTGTATGCATTTCATTTCTCCTCAAAATTATTTTCTATCTGCCAGTCAATCGGTTGAATCCCGTATTCCTGTAGATATTGGTTCGCCCGGCTGAAATGCTTACATCCAAAGAAACCTCTGTAAGCAGACAACGGACTGGGATGGGGTGCTTCCAGAATAAGGTGATTGGG
>Ga0153941_1000904_pt1 | contig 12362 bp, 20 predicted proteins | sample TSNJ025MetaG_FD_104733 | JGI IMG/M metagenome (GOLD analysis project Ga0153941, IMG submission 104733) | Attine ant fungus gardens microbial communities from New Jersey, USA - TSNJ025 MetaG | ecosystem: Host-associated > Fungi > Mycelium > Unclassified | place: USA: New Jersey, Brendan T. Byrne...
ATCTCTTACTCTCTTATCTTCCTCAGTACCTAAGTGACATAACTCAGGACTACTACAATATAGTTGGGCCCTAGGCTTAAGGGGACTTGATAGTCAGTTAGAGACTATCAGTGGAAGTACAGTACCAAGCTCAGATATTGTGTCTGAGACCTGACCTCACAATTGAATAGTATTGCCTTTAGTTACTTGTATTCTTTTACTTTATAAACCTTGTGCTGAAGTTCCATTATAGACTGTACATGCAGAGAATTAATGCCATATCCTTAGAAAAGTATTTAGATTAGAGATCCTCTCCTTGGGGTGATAGTATAACTATAGTATTAGAGTAGTAGTAAGTAAGGCAGTAGGTGTCTAGTTGGGTAAAGATCTGATGCCCCAGTAAACATAACAGTAGTAAAATCATTTCTTATTTGACTTCTCTAGAGATATAGCATCATATCTCTAGAGCAATATAACTCTTTTATGAGCAGGATGCTCAACCAACAGCATACTCTTACCAAACTAAGGGTAGAGATAGAAGGAAGAAAAGAAAGGGTATGTTGGAAGTGTAAAAGGTTTGAGCACCTAGTCCATAACTGCAGGAATAAAAAAGGGGAGATAAAGGGGAAACCAATTCCCCAGAATAAATTTGAGGTAATAGCAAGTAGGGTAATACAATACAGAGTAAAAGAAGAAGTAAGGAGACAGAAGATAGAAGAGAGAGAAGTACAGTGCTTCAGGTATTGGGGAATAGAATACTACAAGTAGAAGTGTTCTAATATTGAGGTAGAGAAAGAGAAGAGAAGGAGTGAGAAGGTGGCATATACAGTTAGTCTACAAAAGGTACAGCAAGAGAAGAGACCGGTATACTCTTTATGGAAGAAGATGCAAAAGTACAGTGGCATATGGAGTATGCTCCTGAGAAGCACAGCATTGGAACAGAGAGGGTGGACAACCAAGTGAGAAGTTGTAATGTTTGTGGAGTATAGAGGATGCAACTATAAAGATACTAAAATGCAAGAGAACTAGGAGCAAGAATTTATCTTAGGAGAGCATTTGAGAAATGTATGGCATAGTAGCTATCTTAGAGCATAGAGATGGAGAGAAAATACAGCAAGAGAGAGAGAAGCAGTAAGTGTAAAGTATAGGTGGTACAAAAGAAAAGATATAGTAGAAGGAATATCAGAGGAAGATAGAAAGAAAATTTTATGTCTAGAATGTGGAACTAGGAGAAAACAGCCATGGTGGAATTGGAAAGCAGCAGTATACCCTATACAGGGAGAAGTATAGCAAGATGGTATACAGACAGGAGCTCTAAAAGGTACAATAAGAGAGGGAGGTACAAGAAGAGATATGAGGAGGACATTTAAGATGTTGAGAGAAGTATGGTTAAATATTGGTGTAGAGAAGATAGATACACATGAAGGTGTAACAGTCAAGGCACTCTTGGATAGTAGTGTAACAGAAATGTTTATGGATAGGAAGATAGCAGCAAAACATGGGTTTAAGCTGCAAAAGCTAAAAAGACCAGTGACAGTTAGGAATGTGGATAGAACAAACAACAGTGCAAAAGCTATTACCTATCAAGTAGAGGTGAACATATACTATAAGAATCACATAAAGAGAATGAGAATAGATGTGTGCAATTTGGGGAAGATAGATATTATACTAGGGATGCTGTAGCTACAAGCACATAATCTAGAGATAAACTGGGAGACAGAAGAAGTAAAAATAACAAGGTACCTACCACTATGTGGGAGGAATATAAAGTTGAAGAAAGAAAAGAGAATGATGACTCTAGAAAAGGAAAAGATTGTGAAATAGGTAGTAAACAATAAAGAAGATTGGAAAAGAGAAAAAGAAGTTAAAGCGGACTACAGAAAGATTGAGGAAATAGTGCTGCAGAAATTTTTAAAGTGGAAAAAGTATTTGGGAAGGTAAAATCAGAAAGAATACCAATGAGAAAAATCTAGGATTATACCATAGATCTCAAGAAAATGTTCAAATCTAGAAAAGGAAGAATCTACCCTTTGTTTAAAAATGAAAGGGAAGAAGTTCAGAATTTCATAGAAAATAAGTTAAGAAAGAGGTATATCAGACCATCAGAGTCCCTCTAGATATCACCAGTTTTCTTTGTAGGCAAGAAAAATAGAGGAAAGAGTATAGTAATAGACTACCATAATCTAAATGACCAGATGGTGAAGAATAACTACCCACTTTCATTAATTACAGACTTAATAGACAATATAGAGAGCAAGCAAGTATTTACTAAAATAGATCTTTGGTGGGAGTTCAACAATATGAGGGTTAAGAAAGAAGATGAGTGGAAGAGGGCATTTACAACCTATATAGGGTTCTTCAAGCTAACAGTTATGTTCTTTGGAATAACAAATTCACTAGCTACATTCCAGGTAATTGTTATGAGAGCCCCAAACAGGAAAAGGTTTCCCATGCATTTGAATACTTAATCCAAAACCTCAAAGTATATAACAGAATAAGAATATAAATAGTGTAGGGACTCAGCAAGTCAAATCATGTGACAGAGGTCAGGTGATCATAGAACATTCTGGAAAGGACATGTGATTGCAGGACTCTAGGGTACAGCCACTGTAGTAGTAGTATAAGTAGTAGACCAATCCAACAAAGAACTCCATCAAGTTCTTCTTGAACATCCACCTAGGGTGATCACTAAGAGCATTCACTGCCTATCAATAACACAAGAACTCGATACCATATCCAAGCACTGTTCACCTTGAACCCTGCTCAAAATCACTTAAAGGAGCAGTTGGCTTCATACCAGCTCCATAAGTGATTTTCCCCTACCACACTTATTCTATACTCTTCCTCGCTAGAGAGCACAGTGCTCTCAAGCATCTTGAATAGTGGGCCCTAGCTATAAAGGGGACTTTATTATTAGTTAGGGACAGTGGATAGATGGTCTGAACAAAGCTCATATCCCTGCCCGAGACCTGATCTCTATATTGAGTGGGCTCGTAATTAGTTCTTCACTATCAGCTCTATGCTACCAATCCATTGTGATTGGTCTATACAGAGGAACAACGAGAACCTCTTAAAGGCCCATCTAGCTTAGAGATTCCCTTCTTAGGGATAGTATTGTTTCACCCTTCTTAGTCAGTAGTCAGTTATAAGTATAGACAAAGAAGACCACTCATTCTCCTACAAGGAAACATCACCATCACCATTGCTATTGCCATTGCCATCACCAATGTCTTGCCAACAACAACAGCAACAGGGGGAATACCCTTCAGTACCCGCCCCCCCCAAACTAGAGAGGAGCAACTCCTCGCCATAATTGCAATCCTGCAGCAGTAGGTCAACACCATGCTCCTTCAGCAACAGGGAAGCAAAGTGGAGGTCACAAGACCTCAAGCTTTTAGTGAAAAGATAGAAGAGGTAAGCATGTTCATTAATGCAGCTTGCCTATATATTAGGATGAAGATGACAGAAGAAGCAGCAGCAACCTAAATGGCCTGGGTATTGTCATATGTGCAGGGAGGAATAGTAGAGGCATGGAAGGATAACTTATTAGATGAGCTAACTAAGGGAGAGTCAGAGGTGGAATCAGCAAAGCAATTGTTTACAAAAATAAGAAATGACTTTGGGGAGACATTGGAGGAAGAAAGGAAAATAGAGCAGCTAAGGACAATTGAACAAGGAGAAAGAACCTGCAATGAATATATGCAAGAATTTAAAAAGGTCACCAGGGGGAGTGGCTATGAGGGAAGGCCTCTTATCGAAGAATTCAAGAGAGGACTAAATAGGACCATTAGGAGGAAGTTGGCTAAAGCAAAGGAACCGCCCACTACCATTGGAGAGTAGCAAGAAAGGGCAGTAAGACTAGACAGAAACCAGAGACAGAGCAGGGCAGAGAAGAGAGTATTGGGGAGGAATGCGGCATACCCAGGAGGAAATGTGTAGCCAAGAGGGGAAGGATCATATGGGGGAAGGGAGGGACAAATAACATAGAGAACAGGGGGAGGATACAGGGGAGGAGGAGGAGGAAATATGTTTAATAGAGAAGGAGCTCAAATGGGTCCAAGAAGAGACCCAAATGCAATGGATATAGATAGAGGAAAGAGAGGGGATAGGACTTGCTATGTATGTAGAAAGTGGGGCCGTATGGCCAAAAATTGTTGGGAAAGACATAAAGGAAGGGTAGTAGAAACATTGCAGGAGTCGGCAAAAGAAAATGGAGGATAGTAAGCTCTCGACTGGCCTCCAATAATCTATACAGTGTATTGTGCCCAGAAAAGCTAGGCAATAAATCAAACTTCACTAATACAACTGAGAGAGTAAGAGATGTGCAGCATACACTATGGCCGCTAAGAGAAGTCTGGATGAAGATGGGACTAGAGAAGTTAGAAAACAACGAAGGAGTAGCAGTTAAGGCATTACTAGATAGCGGGGCAACAGAGCTATTCATGGATACAACCTTTGCTAAAGAAAAGGGGTTTAAAATGGAAAAATTAAAAAAACCCCTGTTAGTCAGAAATATGAATGGAACGGTTAATGCAGGGGGGGCCATAATACATCAGGTTGAATGCAATATGTTTTTCAAAGGACATGTGGAGAGGGCAAGAATGGACATATGCAACTTGGAAAAGATGGAGGTGATACTAGGAATGCCATGGCTAGCAGCCCATAACCTGGAAATAGATTGGGAAAAGGGGGAGGTAAAAATGACACATTGCCCACCTATATGTGGAAAGAGAAAGCAGGAAGAAGAAAAAAAGAAGGTAAAGAAAGTGGAAAAAGATGAGGACAAAGAAACGTTGAAAAGATTAGTACCCAAAAGGTTTTGGAAATAGAAGAAGGTATTTGGTAAAAGGGAGTCAGAGGGGATGCCAGTACAAAAAATGTGGGACTATGCTATAGAATTAAAGGAGGGGTTCACACTGAAAAAGAGAAAGGTGTATTCATTGTTGAGAGAAGAAAGGGGAGAGATGCAAGCATTCATGGAGGATCAATTGAGGAAAGAGTACATCCGTCCTTCCAAGTCATCCCAAATGTCACCAGTACACTTTGTGGCAAAAAAGGATGGCACATGGAGGATAGTACAAGATTATTGACACATAAATCAGTGGACAGTAAAGAATGGGTACCCCTTACCCCTCATTGCAGACATACTTGACAGAGTAGGAAAGAGAAAGGTGTTCATAAAGCTGGACCTGAGGTGGGGATACAATAACGTCAGGATCAAAGAGGGCGATGAATGGAAGGCAGTGTTTATAATGTATATTGGAGCTTATGAACCCACAGTTATGTATTTTGGATTGACAAACTCCTCCACCACCTTCCAGACAATGATAAATGACCTGTTCAGAGATCTCATAAACCAAGGAGATATAGTAGCATTCATCAACAATATCCTGGTGGCTATGGACACTGAAGAGGGACATAATGAGTTAGTGGAGGAGGTATTAAAGAGATTGGAAGAGAACAACTTATTTGTGAAACCAGAAAAGTGTAAATGGAAAGTGAAAGAAGCAGAATTTCTGGGAGTAATAATTAGCCCAAAGGGGGTGGAAATGCAAAAGGAGAAGGTGGAGGGAGTACTAAACTGGCCAGCACCCAGAAATGTCAAAGAGGTACAAAAATTTTTAGGCCTTACCAACTACTACAGAAGGTTTATAAAGGACTTTGCTAAGATAGCAGCACCGCTACATGTACTAGTCAGGAAGGAACAGAAATGAAAATGGGAGAAGGAGCAGAAGGAAGCGTTTGGGAGACTTAAGAGGGCATTCACCACAGAACCTGTCTTAGCTATCCCAGATATCGATAGAGAGATAAGAGTGGAAGCGGATGCCTTGGACTATGCAATGGGAGGAGTGTTGTTGACAAAATGTGAGGATGGAAAGTAGAGGCCAGTGGCCTTTATCTCTAAATTATTGAATACTACAGAGCGAAATTACAAAATTCATGATAAAGAGATACTGGCAGTTATTAGGTGCCTAGAAGCATAGAGGCACTATTTGGAGAGAGCAAAACTCGAATTCAAAATCTGGACAGATCACAAGAATCTCCAGTATTTCATGATAAGCCAAAAATTAAATCGTAGACAAGCAAGATGGGTCTTATATCTATCATGATTTAATTTCACATTAAAACACATTCCAGGAAAAAGCATGGGAAAGGCAGACGGATTAAGCAGAAGACCGGACTGGCAGGAGGGAGTGGAAAAAGACAACAAAGACCAGAAACTAATAAAACCAGAATGGATTAGGGAAACAGAAACAATGATAGAGGAAGGAAATCTAAAGGAAAGAATCAAAAGGGTGCAGGAAGGGGATGAAAAGGTAGTAAAAGTGGTAGAAGAGTTGAAGAGAGCAGGAATAAAGATGTTGAAAGATGAAGAATGGGAAGTAGAAGATGGGATAGTGATGAAAGAAGGAAGGATATATGTACTAGAAGGAGAACTCAGGGAGGAGATAATATATCTGCATTACAATACTCTAGTAGGGGGACATAGAGGAAGGTGGAAGACAGTAGAGTTGGTCACCAGGAACTACTGGTGGCCAGGATTAACGGAAGAGGTAGAGAAGTATGTGGAGGGATGTAATACATGTCAAAGACATAAGAATCGAAGTGAAGCACCAGCAGGAAAACTAATGCCCAATGCAATCCCAGAAAAACCATGGAGTCACATCTCGGCAGACTTCATCACCAAGCTACCATTAACCCAGGGATATGATGCTGTCTTAGTAGTATGCGACCGCTTTAGCAAAATAGTGCATTTTATAGCAACAATGGAGAAAACATCAGCAGAGAGACTTGCAAGATTGTTTTGAGATCATGTATGGAAGTTACACAGACTTCCAGAAAGCATCACATCAGATAGGGGAGTACAGTTTGTAGCAGGAATGATGAAGGAATTGAATAACTTGCTGGGAATCCAGACGGAACTCTCAATGGCCTATCACCCTCAAACAGATAGGCAGATAGAAAGAATAAACCAGGAGTTAGAGCAATATTTGAGGGTCTTTATTGATCATAGACAAGAGCAGTGGCCAGATTAGTTAGGAACGGCAGAATTCGCGTATAACAACAAAATCCATACAGCAATAAAAATATCGCTATTCAAAGCAAACTATGGTCAGAACCCAAGGATAGGGTTTGAAGGAAGGAGAAAGGAGAAGTATGAAGTGGTGGGGAAATTTGTGGAAAGAATAAAGAAAATCCAGGAGAAAGCAAAAGCGGCACTAGGGAAAGCACAGGAAGAGATGAAGAAGTTTGCAAACAGAAGGTGAGGGGAGGGAGAAGAATACAAAATAGGGGACATAGTACTGCTAAGTATGAAGGACTTGAAATGGCAAATGAAAGGGAGGAGATTAGAGAAATTGACAGAGCATTTTGTGGGCCCCTACAAAGTCAAGGGAATCATCGCTAGTAACATGATAGAGCTAGAGCTACCTAAGTCTATTAAGATACACCCTATAGTTAATGTAAGTAGAGTACAGCTCTATAAACCACAGGTAGAAGGGCAGAAGAAGATACTACCAAAACCGGTCATTATTGAAGGAGAAGAGGAATTCAAGGTAGAAAAAATCTTAAACAAAAGAACAGTCAGGGGGAAGGAAAAGTTTCTGGTAAAGTGGATGGGGTATATGGCAGAAGAAGATACCTGGGAGAATAGAGAAAATTTGAAAAATGCAAAAGAGCTAGTAGAAGAGTTCGAGAAAATATATGGGAAAGAGGTAGAAGAACTAAGACAACAAGAACTAGAAGAAGAAGAAAAGGAATTTAGTTGGGAATTGCCTAGGGAGTTCACAGCAAAATTACTATATGGTTAAGGAAAAAGGAGATATAAGAGGGAAAGGGAAAAGAGATGGGACAAAAACTGGAGTTGATGGAAAAATTCCTCGGGACGAGGAAACTTGAAAGGGGGGCCATGTTATGAGAGCCCCAAAAAGGAAACAGTCTCCCATGTATTCAAACACTTCATTCAAAATCTCAAGTCATATAATAGGGTTAAGGAATAAATAGTATGGGAGCTTAGGTAATCAAATCATGTAACAAGATCAGGTGACCATAGAATATTCTGGAAGATTATATGACTGTGGACTAGTAGTAGTACAGCCACTATAAAATAGTATAAGTAGTAGACCAATCTAATGAAGAACTCCATCAAGTTTTTCTTGAACATCCACCTAGGGTGATTACTAAGAGCATTTACTGCCTATCAATAACATACAGCAAAAGAGAAGGGTAAGCAAAGAGAGGTGAGGAGAATATTTAAGATGTTGAGAGAAGTGTGGTTGAATATTGGTATAGAAAAAGTGGACACCCATGAAAGAGTAACAGTAAAAGTGCTCTTGGATAGTGGTGCAACAAAGATGTTCATGGATAGAAAAATAGCAGCCAGACATGGGTTTTGACTGCAGAAATTGGAAAGACCAGTACAAGTAAGAAACATAGATAGTACAAATAACAGTATAGGGGCAATAACACACCAAGTAGAAGTAAACATATACTACAAAGGTTATATAAAAAGAATGAGAATGGATGTGTGTGATCTGGGGAAAACAGATGTTATATTGGGGATACTGTGGTTACAAGCATACAACCCAGAGATTAACTGGGGAAGGGAAGAGGAAGTTAAAGTAGACTATAGGAAAATTGAGGAAATAGTACCACAGAGATTCCTAAGGTAGAGAAAGGTGTTTGAAAAGGTAGAGTCAGAGAGGATGCTGATGAGAAAAATCTATGATCATACCATAGATCTCAAGAAGACATTTAAAGGAAAAATCTACCCTTTGTCCAGAAACAAAAGAGAAGAAGTTCAGAATTTTGTGGAGGATCAGCTAAGAAAGGGGTACATCAGACCATCAAAATTCCCTCAAACATCACCAGTTTTCTTTGTGAACAAAAAGAACAGAGGAAAGAGAATGGTAATAGACTACTATAACTTGAACAACTAGATGGTAAAGAATAACTACCCACTTTCATTGATTACAGATTTAATAGACAACATGGGAAGTAAACAAGTATTCACTAAGATGAATCTTTAGTAGGAGTTTAACAATGTGAGGATAAAGGAAGGGGATGAGTGGAAGGGAGCATTCATGATCCATATAAGGTCCTTTGAGCTGACAGTTATGTTCTTTGGAATGACAAATTTGCCAGTCATATTTTAGGCGATGATGAATGAAATCCTGAGAGATATGATAATAAAGGAAAAGTGGTAGCTTTTGTGGATGATGTACTGGTAGAAACAGAGACAGAAGAAGAATATGATGAGATTGTAGAAGAAGTACTGAAGAGGCTAGAAGAGAATGACTTGTATGTTAAGCCAGAAAAGTATATGTAGAAGGTATAGAAAATTGGATTTCTAGAGGTTATCATAGGACCTAATGGAATCAAAATAGAGAAAGAAAAGATAGATGAGGTGTTGAATTGGCTAGAGCCAAAGAATGTGAAAGATATTAGAAACTTTTTAGGCCTTGTCAACTATTATAGGAAGTTTATTAAAGACTTCACTCAAGTAGCAAGGCCAATGAACATACTGACAAGAAAAGATGTGAAGTGGTAGTAGGGAAAGAAGCAGTAACAAGCATTTGACAAGCTAAAAGAGATCTTCATAACTAGGCCAGTGTTAGCAGCCCCAGATTTAGACAAAGAATTTAGGGTAGAAGCAGATACTTCGAACTATGCTACTGGGGGAGTACTATCAATGAAGTGCTCTGATAAGTTGTAGAGGCCAGTTACTTTTATTTCTAAATCTCTAAGTGATACAGAAAGAAATTACAAGATCTATAACAAAGAAATATCAGCAGTAGTCAGGTGTCTAGAAGCATAGAGACATTTCCTGGAAGGAATAACAATAAAATTTGAGATTTGGACAAACCACAAAATCTTGAATATTTTATGAAAGTGTAGAAATTAAATAGAAGACAAGCAAGATAGGTATTGTACCTATTAAGATTTGATTTTACACTCAAGTATGTTTCAGAGAGTAGAATGGGAAAGGCAGATGGTTTAAGTAGGAGGCTGGATTGGGAAATAGAAATAGAAAGAGATAATGAGAATGAGACATTGGTAAAGCTAGAATGGTTGGAAATCAGAAAAATGGAAAAAGTGGAAGTAATAGTAGAAGAGGTAGATTTACTAGAGAAAGTAAAACAGTCGAAAGTAAAAGATAATGAGGTGATCAAAGCAGTGGAAGAAATAAAATGAGCAGAGGTAAAGATGCTAAGAGATGAGGAATGGAGAGAAGTTGATGGTATTATGTATAAGAAAGAGAAGATATACATACTGAAAGATGAGGAATTGAGAGCAGAAATTATTTGGTTGTATCATAATATGCCAGTAGGAGGACATAGGGGACAGTAGAAAATAGTAGAATTGGTCACCAGGAACTTTTGGTGGCCAGAAATTACAAAAGAGGTGAAATAGTATGTAAAGGAGTATGATGCATGCTAGCATAATAAAAACCACACAAAATAGCTGGCAGGAAAATTAATACCAAATTCAATTCTGAAGAAACCTTGGGCCTACATTTCAGCAGATTTCATTACTAAATTGCTGTTAGCACAAGGATATGACTCAATTTTAGTAGTAGTTGATAGACTGACAAATATAGTACATTTTATTCCTACTACAGAAAAAACATCAGCAGAAGAACTAGCTAGGTTGTTTAGAGACAATGTATAGAAGTTACATGGGTTACCTGAGAGTATCATATCAGACAGAGGGCCTCAGTTCACAGCAGAAATAATGCAAGAGTTAAATAGGATATTGGGAATTGAGAGTAAATTGTCAACAGTGTTCCACTCTCAAATAGATAGACAAACAGAAAGGGTTAATCAGGAACTAGAACAGTACTTGAGGATATTCATTGATCATAGATAGAAGCAGTGGCCAGATTGGTTAGGAATGGCTAAGTTTGCCTATAATAACAAAGTGCATTCAAGTACTAAAATGTCGTCTTTCAAGGCAAATTATGGACAAAATCCCAGGATGGGGTTTGAGATAAGAAAGAAGGAGAAGGACAAAAAGGCAGAGAAATTTGCAACAAAGATGAAAGAGATTCAGAAGGAGGCAAAAGTAGTGCTAGGAAAAGTGCAAGAAGAAATAAAAAAATATGCAGATAGGAAGAGAGTGAAAGCTGACAAGTACAAAGTGGAAGACTTGGTGATGCTTAGCACTAAGGATTTGAAATACCAAATGGTTGGAAGAAGAATGGAAAAGTTGACAGAGAGGTTTGTAGGCCCTTACTGAATAAAGAAGATTGGATCATTAAATGCAGTAGAATTAGAACTATCTAGTACAGTAAAGATACACCTAGTAGTTAACATTAGTAGAATACAAAGATATATAGGGCAAATAGAAGGGCAGAAAAAGGAGCAACCAGCTCTAGTCATAATCAAAGAAAAGGAATAGGAAGTCGAGAGAATTCTGAACAAGTGATAAATAAAGGGAAAGAATAAATACTTGGTATAGTGGAAAGGATTCACAGCTGAATCCAATACTTGGGAAGAAAAGTGTCATAATACAGCCAAAAACAGCTAAGTCATTATTTATTTTCTTTTTCTTTTTTTTTCTTTTAATTAGGAAATCAGTGGACATGCAGGATAAAACAACTAAGAAGAGATGTATGGGAGTTTATAAATAAAAGTAAACACAAGAAGTGTATAAGTAGTATACTACAATCAATAAGAACTCCATCAAGTTCTCCTTGTCAACTCAGACTAGGAGTAGTTCTAAGACATCTTAGTCTAAGTCCTTACAGAAAGGAAAATCTAGGCAATGCAAAAAAAGTAGTTGAGGAATTTGAGAAGGAATACCAGCAAGACATGAAAGATGTCAGGAAACAAGAAAGAGAAGAAGAAACCTTTAGGAGAAGAGAATTACCAGAAAGGTTTATGGTGAGAAAATTATTCAGGTGGTCAGATAAGAAGTATAATGAGGAATACTGGGTGAGATTAGAAAGAACTTGAAGGAGATGGAAAGAAGGAAGAGCAAAAGGACAAAGAACAATAGAAATAATAAAGGAAGAGCAGAAGAAAATTAAGCAGAAAAAATCAAGAATCAAAGAATAGACAGAAGAAGATGATAATGAAATGGGGAACATTTGTGACCTCTACTATGAGTTGTAAAATTCTTGGGGCAAGGAACCTATTATGAGAACCTCGAGTAGGAAAGGGCTTCCCATGCATGGGAACACTCAACCTAACAATCTCCAAAGTAACACAACGGAGCAAAGACATAAACAGGATAGGGTCTTAGTGAGCCAAGTCATGTGACAAGGCCAGGTGACCATGGAACATTCTGGAAAGGACATGTGACCATGGAACTCTAGGGTACAGCCACTGTAGTAATAGTATAAGTAGGGCTGCAATCCAACGAAGAACTCCATTGAGTTC
>Ga0153941_1000905_pt1 | contig 12360 bp, 18 predicted proteins | sample TSNJ025MetaG_FD_104733 | JGI IMG/M metagenome (GOLD analysis project Ga0153941, IMG submission 104733) | Attine ant fungus gardens microbial communities from New Jersey, USA - TSNJ025 MetaG | ecosystem: Host-associated > Fungi > Mycelium > Unclassified | place: USA: New Jersey, Brendan T. Byrne...
CAGATGTTGATCAATGTGGTAATGACTGACAGTAAGAAATACAAGTTTACACTATTTATACATGTCAGGAATGCAGAGAGAAGATGAAATATTAAATAGTAAATGACTCCAGGACCAATAAGAGATAGAAAAAGAAGAAAGAAAACTATTTAATAATAATTGGAAAAGAAATATATGTAAGGGCTCCAATGTGAGATAATACTGTAACAAAGAGCAAGAAGATAATGTTGGAATATTGAACACTATACTAAAATTAGTTTCTTATTGTTTCATTCTTTATTGTTCTGTATAGAATAAGTAGTCTAGTAGTAGTAATATATGTTGCACATTGTCAGGTATATAGGGATAGTGACATGGGAAGGCTAGAATATACTGTGAATTACTATAAATATACTATGAGTGCATACTCCAGGTTCTGGAAAGTAATGCAAAGAGTAGAGTCAGAGAGTAGAATATGCTACTAGGTAAAATGAAAGATGTTGCTCTCCAGTCTTATAGTTTTACATGTTATCAATAGGCAGTGAATGTCCTTAGTAATCACCCTAGATAGATGTTCAAGAAGAACTCAATAGGGTTCTTTATTGGATTGGACTACTACTTATACTATTCTTACAGTGGCTGTACTACTATTAGTCCATGGTCACATGTTCTTCCAGAATGTTCTATGATCACTTGACCTTGTCATATGATCTGATTACCTAAGTTCCCATGCTGTTTATATCTTGACCTCTTTATATAATTAAGTACTTGAATGCACAGGAATCTATTTCCTTTTTGGAGCTCTTATAATATGGCCCTCTCTTCAAGTTTCCTTATCCTGAGGAATTTTTCCATTGACTCCAGTTCTCGTCCCATCTCTTTTTCCTTTCTTTTTTGTATCTCCTTTTTCCCCAACCATATAACAATTTTGTTGTAAACTTCCTAGGTAATTCCCAACTAAATTCCTTCTCCTCTTCTTTCAGCTCCTGTTGTCTTAGTTCCTCAACCTCTTTTCCATATATCCTCTCAAACTCTTTTACTAACTTTTTTGTGTTCTCCAAGTTTTCTCTATTCTCCCAAGTATCTTCTTCCACCATATACTCCTTCCATCTCACCAGAAACTTTTCCTTCCCTTTAACTGTTCTTTTGTTTAAGATTTTTTCTACCTTAAATTCCTCCTCCCCTTTGATAATGACCTATTTTGGCGGTATCTTCTTCTGTCCCTCTATCTGTGGTTTATAGAGTCATACTCTACTTATGTTAACTACAGGGTGTATTTTAATAGACTTAGGCAATTCTAACTCTATTGTATTACTAGAGACAATTCCCTTGACTTTGTAGGGACCCACAAAATGCTCTGTTAACTTCTCTGATCTTCTCTCTTTCATCTGCCATTTCAAGTCCTTCATACTTAGCAGTACTAAGTCTCCTACTTTGTATTCCTCTTCCTCCTTTCACTTTCTGTTTGTAAATTTCTTCATTTCCTTCTGTGCTTTCCCTAGTACTGCTTTTGCTTCCTTTTGGATTTTTTTTATTCTTTCTACAAATCTTCCCACTACTTTGTACTTCTCTTTTCTTCTTCTTTCAAATCCCATTCTTGGATCTTGACCATAGTTTGCTTTAAATGGCAATATTTTTGTTGCTGTGTGAATTTTATTATTGTATATGAATTCCACTATTCCTAACCAATCTGGCTACTGCTCTTGTCTATGGTCAATGAAGACCCTCAGATATTGCTCTAACTTCTGGTTTATCCTTTTTGTCTGTCCATCTGTTTGAGGGTGATAGGCTGTTGAGAGTTTTGTTTGGACTCCCAACAAGTTATTCAATTCTCTCATTATTCCCACTACAAACTGCACTCCCTTATCTAATATGATGCTTTCTGGAAGTCCACACAACTTCCATACATGATCTTAAAACAGCTTTGTGAGTCTCTCTGCTAATATTTTCTCTATTGTCACTATGAAATGTGCTATTTTGCTAAAACAGTCATATACTACTAAGATAGCATTGTATCCCTAGGCTAATGGTAGTTTGGTGATGAAGTCTACCGAGATATGGCTCTATAGTTTTTCTGGGATTGCATTAGACATTAGCTTTCCTGCTGGTACTTTGCTTTGATTTTTATATCTTTGGCATGTATCACATCCATTCACATATCTTCCTATCTCTTTCATTATTCCTGGCCACTAGTAATTCCTGGCAACTAACTCTGCCATCTTCTATCTCCCTTCATGTCCTCCTACTGGGGTGTCATGGTATAATCATATTATCTCCTCCCTGAGTTCTCTCTCTGGCACATATATTCTTTCTTTCTTCATTATTATCCCATCTTCTATTTTCCATTTTTTGTCTTTCAACGTTTTTATTCCTACCCTCTTCAACTCTTCTACTGCTTTTACTACCTTTTCATTCCCTTTCTGTGCCTTTTTGATTCTTTTCTTTAGGTTTTCTTTCTCTATTATTGTTTCTGCTTCCCTAATCCATTCTGGCTTTATTAATTTCTGGTCCTTGTTGTCTTTTTCCACTTCCTCCTGCCAGTCTGGTCTCTTGCTTAATCCATTTGCCTTCCCTATGCTCTTCTCTGGAATGTGTTTAAGTGCAAAATTAAATTGTAATAGGTATAGGGCCCATCTTGTTTGTCTATGGTTTAATTTTTGGCTTGTCATAAAATACTAGAGGTTCTTATGGTCTGTCCAGATTTCAAATTTGAGTTTTGCTCTCTCCAGATAGTGCCTTCATGCTTCTAGGCATATAATAACTGCCAGCATCTCCTTATCATGAATTTTGTAATTTTGCTCTATGGTATTCAATGATTTAGAGATAAAGGCCACTGTCCTCCACTTTCCATTCTCACACTTTGTTGACAACACTCCCTCTGTTGCATAGTCTAAGATATCTGCTTCCACTCTCATTTCCCTATTGATATCTAGGATCGCTAAGACAGGTTCTGTGATGAATACCACCTTAAGTCTTTCAAATACCTCCTCCTGTTCCTTTTTCCATTTCCATTTCTGCTCCTTTCTGACCAGTATATATAGTAGTGCTGCTATTTTAGTAAAGTCTTTTATAAATCTCCTGTAATAGTTGACAAGGCCTAAAAACTTTTGTACTTCTTTGATGTTTCTGGGTACTAGCCAGTTCAGTACTTCCTCCACCTTTTCCTTCTGTATTTCCACTCCCCTTAGACCAATTACTACTCCCAGAAATTCTACCTCTCTTACTTTCCATTTACACTTTTCTGGTTTCACAAATAGGTCATTCTCTTCCAACCTTTTTAGTACCTTCTCTACTAACTCATTATGTCCTTCTTCGGTATCTGTGGCTACCAGGATATCATTGATGAATATTGCCATATCTCCTTGGTTTATGAGATCTCTGAACAGGTCATTTATCATTGTTTGGAAGGTAGTGGGGGAGTTTGTTAACCTAAAATACATGACTGTAGGCTCATAAGCTTCAATATGTGTTATGAATGCTATCTTCCATTTGTCTCTCTCTTTGATCCTGATGTTATTGTATTTTTATTTCAGGTCTAGCTTTATAAACACCTTCCTCTTCTCTACTCCATCCAGTATGTTGGCAATGAGAGATAAGGAATACCCATTCTTTATTGTCCACTGATTTATATGTCGATAGCTCTGTACCATTCTTTGTGTACTATTCTTTTTTGCCACAAAGTGTACTGGTGACATTTGGGATGACTTGGAAGGTCGGATATATTCTTTCCTCAACTGATCCTTTATAAATGCTTGTACTTCTTCCCTTTCTTCTCTCAACAATAAGTATATCTTTCCTTTTTTTGGTGTGAACCCTTCTTTCAACTCTATAGCGTGGTCCCAGGTCTTTTGCACTGGCATTCTTTTTAACTTCCTTTTTCCAAATACCTTCTTCCACTTCCAAAACCTTTTGGGCACCAATCTTCTTAATGTTTCTTCATTCTTATTCTTCTCTACTTTCTTTACTTCTTTCTTTTTCTCTTCTTGCTTTCTCTTTTCATATATAGGCAGACAATATGTCATTTCTACTTCCCCTTTTTCCTAATCTATTTCTAGGTTATGGACTACTAGCCATGGCATTTCCAGTATCACCTCCATTTTTTCTAAATTACACATATCCATCTTTGTTCTTTTTACATATTCTTTGAAGAACATATTATATTCTACCTGGTATGTTATGGCTCCTCCTGCATTTACTGTTCTATCTACATTTTTAACTAACAGGGGTTTTTTTAACCTCTTCATTTTAAATCTCTTTTCTCTGGCAAAGGTTGTATCCATGAATAAACCTGTTGCTCCACTATTTAGCTATTACAAATGGCCACTTACTAATTTGTGATTGCTTGATTTGATAATTAAAGTGTTCAAAAAAGCAAAGTTAGACAAGTAGCAAAAGATGTTGTTAAGTCTGAGGTTTATCCTCAGATATATAGTCCTTAAATATATGATTCTGGTAGTCTGTGCACCAGAACAGCCTACCACATGATCACTACCTATTGTTCTTGAAATAGAGATAACCTAACTATCTTAGGGCAGTCCTTTGTTCTATTCAAGGACAGATGATAATCTATAGGTAAAGATTTGTAGTGACTTAGCCCAAGATGACTTAGACACCCTTCTAGCCTGAGTTGACAAAGAGAACTCAATAGAGTTCCTATTCAATTGTAGTATACTACTTATACACCTTCCATGTTTACTTCTATTTATAAACTCCTGCATATCTCCTTTTAGTTGTTTCACATGTTCACAGATTTAAAAGAAAAGAAAAAGAAAAAGAAAATAAATAATGACTTAGCCGTTTTGGCCATGTTATGACATCATCCCCCTCTTAAGTTTCCTCATCCTGAGGATTTCCCTATAACTCATAGTACAGGTCAACTATGTTGCCCATTTCCTCATCGTCTTCTTTTGTCCACTCTCTTACCCCTGATTCATCTTCTTCTTCCTTAATTGTCTCCATGGTTCTTCACCCTCTTATCCTTCCTCCTTTTCATCATCTCCAGTTTCTTTCTAATCTTGCCCAGTATTCTTCATTGTACCTTTTATCCAACTATCCAAATAACTTTCTTACCATAAACTATCCTGGCAATTCTCCTCTTTTAAACATCCCTTCCTCTTTTTCTTACTTCCTTACATCCTCCATATCTCATTGATATTCCTTTTTATATTCTTCAATCACCTCTCTTGCATTTCCTAAGTTTTCCCTTCCTTCCCAGATATCTGATTCTGCTATGAATCCCTTCCATCATACCAGGTACTTGTCTTTTCCTCATATTCTCCGCTTATTCAGGATTCTTTCTATCTCCTATTCTTCTTCTCCTTTGATTATTACTGGAGCTGGTTGCTCCTTTCTCTGCCCCTCTACTTTTCCTATATATCTTTGTATTCTGCTAACGTTAACTATTGAGTATATTTTTACTGTACTAGGTAGTTCTAATTCTACTGCATTCGATGATACGATTTTCTTTATCCTGTAAGAGCCTACAAATCTCTCCATTAACTTCTCTGTCCTTCTTCCAGCCATCTGGTATTTTAGATCCTTTGTACTCAACATCACTAAGTCTCCTACTTTATAATCATTGACCTCTCCTCTCTTTTTATTTGTGTATTTCTTTATCTCCTCTTGTGCTTTTCCTAGCACTGCTTTTGCTTTCTCCTGGATCTCTTTCATTTTTGTTACAAATTTCTCTGCTCCTTTGTATTTCCCCTTCCTTCTCATCTCAAACCCCATTCTAGGATCTTGTCCGTAATTTGTCTTGAAGGGCAACACTTTAGTACTTGAGTGTGTTTTGTTACTGTAGGCAAACTCTGCCGTTTCTAACTAGTTAGGCCACTGCTCCTGTCTGTGGTCGATAAACATTCTCAAGTACTGTTCCAGTTCCTGATTAACCCTCTCTGTCTGTCTGTTGGTTTGAGGGTAGAACGCCGTTGATAACTTACTCTTGATTCCCAACATCCTATTCAACTCCCACATTATTCCTGCTGTGAACTGTGGTCCTCTGTCTGAGACAATGCTCTCAGGTAACCTGTGCAGCTTCCACATATTATCTCTAAACAACCTGGCTAGCCCTTCTGCCAACGTTTTCTCTGTAGTAGAGATGAAGTGGACCATTTTTGTTAATCTGTCTACTACTACTAAGATTGAGTTGTATCCCTGTGCTATTGGCAGTTTGGTAATAAAGTCTGCTGATATATATGTTCAAGGTTTTTCAGGTATTGAATTGGGCATTAATTTGCCTGCCGGCTGTTCTGTATGGTTTTTGTTCCTCTGACAAGAATTGCATCCTTCTACATATCATTTCACCTTCTTAGTTACTCCTAGCCACCAGAAGTTTTGGGTGACCAACTCTACTGTCTTCCATTGTCCTCTATGTCCTCCCACTAGTATATCATAGTACAGCCTAATTATTTTTGCTCTCAGTATGTCATCTTTGGGTATATACACCTTTCCTTCCTTATATATTATACCATTCTCTTCCCTCTATTCTTCATCTCTCAGCATCTTTATTCCTGTTCATTTCATTTCTTCCACTACTTTGACTACTTTATCATCTTTTACTTTTGACTTCCTTACTTTCTCCAATAGATCCACTCCTTCTACAATTATTTCTACCCTTTCTGTTCTCCTGACTTCTAGCCACTTAGGTTTTACTAGCATTTTGTCCTCATTGTCCCTTTCTACTCCTACCTCCCAATCTGGCCTTCTACTCAAGCTATCTGCCTTTCCCATCTTACTCCCTGGAACATGCTTTAGTATATAATTGAACCTCGATAGGTATAATGCCCATCTCACTTGTCTTCTATTCAATTTTTGCGCCTTCATGAAGTATTTGAGGTTTTTATAATCTGTCCATATCTTAAACCTTGTTGTTGTTCCTTCTAGGAAATGCCTCCATGCTTCCAAGCATCTGACTACTGCCAACATTTCTTTGTCATGAATCTTGTAGTTTTTTTCTGTGTCACTCAGAGATTTAGAAATAAAGGCAACTGGTCTCCATAGCTTGTTGGGACCCTTCATTGATAATACCCCTCCAGTAGTATAGTTTGAAGCATCTGCTTCTACTCTGAATTCTTTGTCTAGGTCTGGTGCTGCTAGTACTGGCTTAGTTATAAAGATCCTTTTAAGCTCATCAAATGCTTTCTGCTGCTTCTTCCTCTACTGCCACTTTATATCCTTCCTTGTCAGCATGTTCATTGGCCTGGCTACTCGAGCAAAGTCCTTAATAAACCTCTTGTAATAGTTTACAAGGCCTAAAAATTTCCTGACATCTTTTATATTCTTTGGCTTTGGCCAACTCAGCACCCCATCTACCTTCTCTTTCTCTATCTCTATTCCGTTAGGTTCTATAACTACATCCAGGAATCCAATCTTCCTTACTTTCCATGCACACTTCTCTGGCTTAACATACAAGTCATTCTCTTCTAACCTCCTTAGGACTTCCTCTACTATCTCATTATGTCCCTCCTCTGTTTCTGTCCCAACTAGCACATTGTCCACAAATGCTGCTACCTTTCCCTCATTAATCATGTCTCTTAGAATTTCATTTATTATTGCTTGAAATATGGCTGGTGAATTCATCATTCCAAAAAACATGACTGTTGGTTCAAAGGACCCTATATGGGTCGTGAACGCTCCCTTCCACTCATCTCCTTCCTTGATTCTTATATTGTTGAACCCCCACCAAAGATCCATTTTTGTGAATACTTGCTTACTCCCTATGTTGTCAATTAAATCTGTAATTAATGGAAGTAGGTAGTTATTCTTCACTGTTTGGTCATTTAGGTTACAGTAGTCCATCACCATTCTCTTACTCCTATCCTTCTTGCCTACAAAGAATACTGGTGATGTCTGAGGGGATTTAGATGGTCTGATGTATCCCTTTCTCAGTTGATCGTTTACAAAGTTCTGAACTTCTTCCCTTTTATTTTTGGATAAAGAATAAATTCTTCCCTTTCATGGTTTAAACGTTTCTTTGAGATCTATGGCATGATCCTAGATTTTTCTTGTTGGCATCCTTTCCGACTCCACCTTTCCAAATACCTTTCTCCATTTTAGAAACCTCTTTGGAACCATCTCCTTAATCTTTTTATGATCCGCTTCAACCTCTTCATCCCTTCCCCAGTCCTCTTTATCCTCTATTGCCCACCTCACCATCTTTTCTTCTTTTAGTATAACTACCCTTTTTCCTTTCTTTGCTTTCTGCCCCTTTTCCAATTTTGTGTTTCTTCCACATAATGAAGGGCATCTTGTCATCTTGACCTCCCCCATTTTCCAATTGATTTCTGGGTTGTGGGCTTGTAACTATGGCATCCCCAATATCACATCTGTTTTTCCCAAATCATATACATCCATCCTCATTCTTTCTACATGGCTCTTGTAGTATATATTTACTTCCACTTGGTGTGTAATAGCCCCTCTACTATTGTTTGTTCCGTCTACATTTCTGACCATTATTGGTCTCTCTAGTTTCTGCAGTCTAAACCCATGTTTTGCTGCCATTCTCTTGTCCATGAACATTCCTGTTGCGCCACTATCCAAGAGCGCTTTTACTGTAACACTCTTATGGGTGTCTAGCTTTTCTACCCCAATACTCAACCACACTTCTCTTAGCATTTTAAAAGTTTGTCTAACTTCCCTTTGCCTATTCTCCCTTTTTGCTGCACCTTCTGGGACTCCTATCCATGCGCTGCCTCTGTCTCCTTCTTCTTCTGACATCCACACCACTTCTGTCTGTCTGAAATCACCCCCTGTCCTCTATTCTCTTCTACCTGACATCCTTTCTGTCCACATCTTTCACACTCCACGTATGACACTATAATCTCTTTTGTGTACCACTCCAACTCTAACAGGCATGCCCTGTCTAGAATGCACTCCCCACAATGCTCCTGTGCCTTTCATTGTAAGACATGCGCTAGACTCCTTCTCCACTCTTCTTGCTGCACCTTTTGTGGCATGGCCACACATGCCACCTCTTCTACTACTTACAACTTCTTCTTTCCTCCTTTCTAAAGAGGACATTCTCTATACTTGTGTCCCTTTTCTCCATACTTAAAATACTCTATCTCCACTGTCTCCTGCCTCCTTGTTATCATCTCCTTGATATCACACTACATCACCCTACTCGACAACACTTTGAATTTATTTTGGGGAGTGACTTCTCTCTCCTCCTTTCTACCCTTATTCCTGCAATTTCAGGCCAGATGCCCGAACCCTTTGCAACTCCAGCATTCTTGTTCTCTCTTTCCTTCCAATTTTGCTCTTAATGAAGCGAGGGCACACTTTTGTTTGAGCAAGTCACTCATTAGTAAATTGTATTGTTGCAAAAACATGGTGCTACGTCTCTGCAAGTATATGGAGGTAATGTTGGTTCTTGCTAGTTACAACTATGTCTGTTGGGGCGCAAGATCTTCATCCAGCTAGGTGCCTACTGCCCTACTAACTACTGCCTTAATAATAGGGTTAAACTATCACCTCAAGGAGAGGATCCCTACTCTAGACAGCCTTCTAGAAGTAACTGTCACTCCTCTGTGTATACCACTCACAATAGAACACAGTACAAGGTTTTTACTAAGAAAGCAGTAGCTAATAATACCACCCAGTTGTAAGGTCAGATCTCAAACATGATGCCTGGGTTTGGTACTATGTCTCCATCTGCAGTCTCTAACTGACTGCAAAGTCCCCTTAAGCCAAGGGCCTAGCTATGTATGGAGGTGGCTAGTGATCATGATGACCACAGGCCAAGAGTTGATTTATATGAGAGTAAAGTTGAGCAAGGTCCAAGGCAGATGGTGCTCAAGAAGTGAAATTGAGTTCTAGTGTAGTGACTTAGCCTAAGATGACTTAGACACTTTCCTAGTCTGAGTTGACAAGGAGAACTCAATAGAGTTCCTATTCAATTGTGGTATACTACTTATATACCTCCCATGTTTACTTCTATTTATAAACTCCCATGCATCTCCTTTTAGTTGTTTCACATGTCTGCAGATTTAAAAGAAAAGAAAAAGAAAAAGAAAATAAATAATAACTTAGCTGTTTTGGCCATGTTATGACAAAGTGCAAATGGAAAGTGAGAGAAGTGGAATTCCTGGGAGTAGTAATTGGTCCCAAGAGAGTAGAAATGCAAAAAGAAAAGGTAGAAGGAGTCCCAAACTAGCTGGTACCTAGAAATATCAAAGAAGTACAAAAGTTTCTAGACCTTGCCAATTACTACAGGAGGTTCATAAAAGACTTCACTAGAATAGCAGCACTGTTACATGTGCTGGTCAGAAAGGAGCAGAAATGAAAGTGGAAAAAGGAGCAAAAAAAGGCATTTGAGAAACTCAAGGCAGTGTTTACTATAGAACCCATCTTGGTGATCCTAGATATTGATAGGGAGATGAGAGTGGAAGCAGATGCCTTAGACTATACAATAGAGGGAGTGTTGTCAATGAAGTATGAGAATAACAAGTGAAGACTGGTAGCCTTCATCTCTAAATCACTGAACACTATGGAACGAAACTATAAAAGTCACAACAAGGAGATGCTAGCAGTTATAAGATACCTAGTATCACAGTTGTACTATGGACCAGTAGTCACATACTGTATAGTTTACCACTATACCAAAAGGGCGACATTAGCAAGGCTACTTGCTAATGAGGGTCCAGCTATTTATGTAGTTCTTTGAACAGGTATTTTGTTATACCTCCATATCACTATTTAGTAATCACTTTTTTGTGACAGCCTACAAATGTTAGTGGCTCTGGTACCTTAGTTTTAGAGGCAATGTTTTCTCTAGGAAGCCTTGTTAGCTCCTCCCAAAGATGGGTGACTTCTGTCTCCAAAGTTGTAATCCTGTTGTATATGGTAGTCAAGGCACTGTTATAATGGTTGATTGCTCTATTGAGCACCTAGTCAAGATAGTTCTTGAGAAGGAGAAAAGTTTCTTAATATGCATTTTGCAGCATCTATATCTCAGTCTTATCCCAGAACATGTACTTAGTGCTTATGCTATCTTTGACAAGTGCATTTCAATTCTTAGCACTGAAATCAGAAAAGAAAACAGTAGTGGTAAAGTTGTTGAAAGTCAACATATCTATTTAAGTAATTAATTATGGTTCTTGAGTATATTTTCAAGGGGGTAAAAGGAAAAAACACCCAAATTTAGCCTCTTAATGCCATTATGTTATACCAGATACCATTCCAATAATATTATATCTATGAAATAGTGATATTGAGCTCTAGAAGAGCTTTACAAATCTCTGGTACTCTAGTAACTGGTTTGGAAAGATCTATATCCTTTAGATGCTTACAAGTGCCTTTCAGTATTCTTTACTCCTTAGCTGTAAGCTTGTGACCAATTTTGTCCAGCTCTATAATTACATCCTGTAGTCAATTGAACCATTTCTACAGTGAGTCATACTGTGGATCCTCAGCCCAGGTCTTGTTTTTACTCATTTTAGTAAAAAATAGTAATATATGATCCAAGGTAGGTTCCAGGAGTTTTTTGTACTTCTTTATACATAATAACTTCTTGGTTTTGCAAAAATGTAATTCTGGGGGACAGGATGCAAAGTAGAAATCATCTACTTTGTGCCAGTAAAAGTCTGCTTCAATGAGTCTATTGTAGAGTTTGGTAGATAGAGTGGATTCTATTCCTATCCTTTCTAGCAATAACTTCTCTATCGCACTCTTCTTTTTCAGCAAGAGGTATTTAGCAAGAGTCTTGGTATTTCTGATAGTAGACATAGCTTGGGGGCAAAAGTAAGCATAACATTCCTAGTTCAGCAGATAAAGTATAGTAGGCAGAAACTACACTATAACTATACTAAAAGTATCCTTCCAATGATATAGGTCCTGTCTTGAGAGGAGAGTTTGATGTTATGTTTAGTTTCTCACACTAGCTTATGAAGGAGAAATAGAAGTCTTAGAGTAGTTTTAGCTATCTACAAGAGTTTTTTGAAAATATTTACACAAATCTAAAGTTTTTTAGGACCAGCTGTGATACACAAGCTAGCCTGCTCTCAATAGTTTGAGAGACAGACCTTTCCCTTTATGCCCGGGGTTTAGCCTACTATAGAGATAGGTCCTTGACAGAAACCCACTCTGAGCCCTCAATGAGTCATCTGTTCTGTAACAGAAACAGAGACACCCTCAGGAAAGTTATCTTGTCCTGTAACAGAGACAAGAAGACTCTCTTATAGCCCCCTAGACCCATATCTAGAATAAATACAACTCTATGTCCTTTGTAGAGACAATAGGAACAGGAAACAGTAGACTTAACAGTGTTACCAAGGAACAGTGAATGTTCTTAGTGGTCACCCTAGGTGGATGTTCAGGAAGAACTCGATGGAGTTCTTCGTTGGATTGCAGCCTTATTTATACTACTACTACAGTGGCTGTACC
>Ga0153941_1000907_pt1 | contig 12359 bp, 17 predicted proteins | sample TSNJ025MetaG_FD_104733 | JGI IMG/M metagenome (GOLD analysis project Ga0153941, IMG submission 104733) | Attine ant fungus gardens microbial communities from New Jersey, USA - TSNJ025 MetaG | ecosystem: Host-associated > Fungi > Mycelium > Unclassified | place: USA: New Jersey, Brendan T. Byrne...
CTTAGGGCAGTCCTTTGTTCTATTCAAGGACAGATGATAATCTATGGGTAAAGATCAGTGTCATGTGCAAACATTGAGGACCTTGTATCTCCATGGGATCTTATCGCCTCAGGATCTATTTATGGCCGAAAGAAGCGCATTGAAGAGAGCTTCACGATGGTCATTGAAGCAAACGATTACGTTAAGCAGTTCCTGAGATATCAGTGATTTAGTGTCTGATGACTGACTGATCTGCTGATAACTCAGTGAATACTGATCGCTTTGAGACGTTTTTGGTACCGTTTGAAAGGTCTTCTTAAGGGCTCTCGGTGGCCATTTAGATCGTTGAAATCGGTCAAGTATTTCTGGAGTTATGGTCCGAATGAAGTTTGTGACAAGGAGTATAACTTAGTATAGTTCCCTTACAACAAATGGCCATTTACTGATTTGTGATTGGGTGATTTGATAATCAAAAGGCTTAAGAAAGCAAAGTTAGACAAGCAGCAAAAGATATTGTTAAGTCTGAGGTTTATCCTCAGACATATAGTCCTTAAATACATGATTGTGGTAGTTTGTGCACAAGAACAGCCTACCATATGATCACTACCTATTGTTCTATATATAAGAGTGCTATTATTCTTGAAATAAAGATAACCTAACCATCTTAGGGCAGTCCTTTGTTCTATTCAAGGACAGATGATAATCTATAGATAAAGATCAGTATCATATGCAAACATTGAGAACCTTGTATCTCCATGGGATCTTATTGTCTTGGGGTCTATTTATGGCTGAAAGAAACATATTGAAGAAAGCTTCATGATAGTCATTGAAGTAAATAATTACATCAAGTAGTTCCTGAGATATTGGTGATTTAATGTCTGGTATCTTGGTGATTATTGACTAATCTGCTGATAACTCAATGAATACTGATTGCGTTGAGATGTTTTTGGTACTTTTTGAAAGGTCTTCTTGAGAGCTTTTAGTAATTATTTAGATTGTTGAAATCAGTCAAGTATTCCCAAAGTTATAGTCCAAATGAAGTTTGTGACACTTTTGAGCTTGTCAAATGCTTGTTGTTGTTTGTTTCCCCACTGCCACTTAACATCTTTCCTTGTTAAAGAGTACAAAAGGGAATTGTTTACTGGGATGGACAATAAGGTACAGTACTAGCTTCCAATTGTATACCAAGGGTCTAACAAGATAAAATAGAAGTGAGGGATTAAAGAAGAGTATTAGAAGTTATATGTAGCTTACAAATTACAGAGACTCAATGAAATAAAATGATAAAGGAAATTATTACTACTTTTGGTAGTGTTCCAATTTTCCTCTCATGCCAAGTCCTCTAATTCCTAAGATAACACATACTCAAGATGCCTTCCTTCCTAGTTTATTCATTCTGTCTCCTCCTAGACTTAGTCAGCTGCCTACTACTCTATTGGGTGTCTAATAACATCCACTTGATACATAGTACTGTTATGAGATGACTCCCAAGAAGAAAACTATTTCTCATACATTCATTAACTTGATAGGAAACATCCAAGAATACAATGTGGGGAAGATATAAATAGAATGGGAAGGATTATGTAAGATATGTATAGTTATTAGTAAGGGGTCATGTGATCATAGGAGATAGGTGCATAGACCATCCAATATTTGTATAAGTACCTAGTAAAATCCAATGAGGAACTCTATTGAGTTCTTCCTAAACAACCATCTTGGTTGAGCCTAAGTCTTTATGATCTTGCACTAACATAAGAACTCAGTATCTATTGTCAACTCTGCACCTCGCAGTCTTAACATCTTACTCTTCACTTACTTTCTCATTATTCTTGCTAATGAGCACAGTGCTTAGAAGTTTTTTGGAAAGTAGGTCCTAGCTATAAAGGAGACTTTACTATCAGTTAGGGACAATGGATAGATAGCCTGGACAAAACTCATGTTCCTACCTGAGATCTAATCTCTATATTGAGTAGACTTGTATTAGTCTTTTGCTATCAGCTCCATACTACTGGCCCATTATAATTAGTCTATACAGGAGAACAATGGTAATCTTTTAAAGGCCTGTCTAGCTTAGAGATTCCCTTCTTAGGAATAATATTGTTTTATCCTTCTAGTTGGTAGCTAGTCATAAGTTCAGATGAAAAAGACTATTTATTCTCATATAAGGAATTTCCATCACCATTACTATTACCATCACTACCACTGCTATACATATCTTGGTAACAGCAACAACAATAACAGTAACCTATGGAGCAATCTACTGCTTCTGCACCACAACCCACTCCCCTTACTTAGATATCATAAGTTGCCTTGACTATGACAATAAGCTATAAATAGAATGAATATAGACTGGAGTTGAACTGGTAGCTAATGGATAGCTTGTAGTTTAAACAAGAACAAATACTATACTTGTATATATAGTAGACTGTAATTAAGTAAGAACCCCATTGAGTTCTTTTCTAACTCTAAAGCATTACTGTCATGACTTGGCAAAATAGCTAAGTTATTATTTTATTTTACTTTCTTTTTCTTTTCTTTTCTTTTCTTATCTGGACATACTATACAAGGAAAAAGCGCAGAAAAGTGTTATATGATAATGTCACATATCAAAATATCACAAAATAAGTATGGAAAAGTAGTGCATAGACTATATAGTAGTTGTATAAGTAGTGTACAGAATCAAATGGAAACTTTATTGAGTTCTCTTTGTCAACTTAGACTTGAAAGATGATTAAGTTATTTTAGTCACTATACTAGAACTCAATTTCACATCTAGAGTACTATTTGTCTTGGACCTTGCTTATCTTAACTCTCATAATCTTTTTGACCCTTGACCAATGGTTATCATGATCACTAGTCACCTCTATATATAGCCAGGCCCTTGGCTTAAGGGGACTTGATAGTCAGTTAGGGACTATTAGTGGAAGTGTAGTACCAAGCTCAGGTATTGTGTCTGAGACCTGTTCTTATAATTGAGTGGTGCTCAGCAGTTTACTTGTACTCTTTTCACTTTATAAACCTTGTGCTGAAGTTCCATTGTGGGCTGTATACACAGAGAAGTAACACTGCATCCTTAGAAAGGTATTTAGGTTAGAGATCCTCTTCTTGGGGTGATAGTATAACCATAGTATTAGAGCAGTAGCAAGTAGGGTAATAGGACTCTAGCTGAATGAAAATCTTGCATCCTAGTAGACATAGTGTAATTAGTAAGATCAGACTTTCATTCAACTTTTCTAGGAATACATTATAATGTCTCTGGAACAATACAACTCTCTTATGAGCAGCATACTCAATCAACAGTATGCTCTCACTAAACTAAGGGCAGAAATAGAAGAAAGAGAAGGAAGAATATATTGGGAATGTAGAAAGTTCAGGCATCTAGTCTGTAACTACAGAAATAAGAAGAAGAAGGCAAAGGGGAAACCAATTCCCCAGAATAGATTTGAGGCAATAGCAAGTAGGGTGATGCAGTGTGGAGTGAAAGAAGAAGTAAAAGTAAGAAAACAGAAGATAGTAGAGGAAGGGATATGATGTTTTAGATATTAGAGAGTGGGACACTACAAGTGGGAGTGTCTGAATATCAAAGTTGAGAAGAAAAGGAGAAGAAGTGAGAAAGTAGCATGTACAGTTAATCTACAAAAGGCATAGCAAGAGGAGAGGCCAGCATGCTCCTTATAGAGAAAGGTGTAAGAGTATTGTAGCAAGAGAGGTATACCCCCAAGGGGTACAGCTCTAGAAGAGCAAGGATGAAAGACAAGGTAGAAGATAGTAATATTTGTGGAGTATAGGGGATATGAGTACAAAAGCACCAAAATACAAAAGAATCAGAAACAAGGTTTTGTCTCTGGAAAACAGCTGAAGAATATTTGGTGTAGTCAATATCTTGAAGCATAGAAGTGAAGAGAAAATTTAGCAAAAGAAAGAGGAGCAGTTAAAGTAAAGTGCACTTGATGTAGACAAAGAGATATGGTAGCAGAGGTGTCAAAAGAGAATAGAAAGAGAATTCTGTATCCAAAATGTGGGACAGGAAAGAAGCAGCTATAGTGGGATTGGAGGATAGTGGTATGTGGACAGGAGTTCCAAAAGGTACAGTAAAAGGGGAGGACAAGCAAAGAGATATCAGGAAAACATTCAAAATGCTAAGAAAAGTATGGTTAAATATAGGAGTAGAAAAGATAAATATGCATGAAGGTGTAACAGTGAAAGCACTCTTGGATAGTGGTGCTACAGGAATGTTTATGGACAGGAAGATAGCAGCAAAATATAAATTTAGGCTGCAGAAACTAGAAAGACTAGTAATGGTCAGAAATATAGATGGGATAAATAACAGTGGAGAGGCTATCACATACCAAGTAGAAGTGAATGTATATTACAAAAGCCATATAAAAAGGATGAGAATGGATGTATATAATTTGGAAAGAACAAATGTTATATTAGGGATACCATGGTTGCAAGTACACAATCCAGAAATTAATTGGAATACAGGAGAAGTAAGATAACCAGATGCCTATTATTATGTGGAAAAAATACAAAATTGGAGGAGGGACAGAAAGTGAAGAAAGGAAAAAGAGTAGTAACACTAGAAGAGAAGAAGATAGTGAGATGGACAATAGATAATAAGGAAGATTGGAGAAGAGAAAAAAAAGTTGAAGCAGACTATAGAAAGATCCAAGAGATGGTCCCAAGAAAATTCCTAAAGTAGAGAAAAGTATTTAGGAAGGTAGAATTAGAAAGAATGCCAATGAGAAAAATTTGAGATCATGCTATAGATCTCAAGGAGACATTTAAACCACAAAAGGAAAGAATTTATCCTTTATTCAAAGATGAAAGGAAAGAAATTCAGAACTTTATAAATAACCAACTAAGAAAGGGGTATATTAGACCATCAAAATTCCCTCAGATGTTGCTAGTATTCTTTGTAGGCAAAAAGGATAGGAGTAAGAGAATGGTAATAGACTACTATAGTCTAAATAATCAAACAGTAAAGAACAGCTACTTACTGTTATTGATTACGGATTTAATAGATAACATAGAGAGTAAAAGAGTATTCACTAAAATAGACTTGTGGTGGGGGTTCAACAATATGAGAATAAAAGAGGGAGATAAGTGAAAGGGAGCATTTATAATGCATATGGGATCCTTTGAACTAACAGTTATGTTCTTTGAGATGACAAATTTACCAGCTACATTCCAGGAAATGATAAATAAAATCCTGAGAGATATAATTAATGAAAGGAAAGTGGTAGCCTTTATGGATGATATGTTAGTAGAAACAGAGACAGAAGAAGAACACAATAAAATAGTAAAAGAGTATTAGCATAAGGTTGTAAAGACTTAGGGCTCAACCAAGGTAGTTGTTCAAAAAGAACTCAATAGAATTTCTTGTTGGATTCCCCTAGTGTAGTGACTTAGCCTGAGGCAACTTAATCACCCTCCTAGTCTGAGTTGACAAGGAGAACTCGATAGAGTTCCCATTCAATTGTAGTACACTACTTATACACCTCCCATGTTTACTTCTATTTATAAACTCCCGCGCGTCTCCTTTTAGTTGTTTCACATGTCTGCAGATTTAAAAAGAAAAGAAAAAGAAAAAGAAAAAGAAAATAAATAATGACTTAGCTGTTTTGGCCATGTCATGATACCACCCCCCTCTTAAGTTTCCTCGTTCCAAGGATTTCCCTATAACTCATAGTATGGGTCAACCATGTTGCCCATTTCCTTGTCGTCTTCTTTTGTCCACTCTCTTACCCCTGATTTGTCTTCTTCTTCCTTAATTGTCTCCATGGTTCTTCGCTCTCTTGTCCTTTCTCCTTTCTATCATCTCTAGTTTCTTTCTAACCTTGTCCAGTATTCTTTATTGTACCTTTTATCCGACCATCCAGATAACTTTCTTGCCATGAACTGTTCTGGTAATTCTCCTCTTTTAAATGTCCCTTTCTCTTTTTCTTGCTTCCTTACATCTTCCATATCTCATTGATATTCCTTCTCATATTCTTCAATTGCCTCTCTTGCATTTCCTAAGTTTTCCTTCCCTTCCTAGATATCTGATTCTGCTGTGAATCCCTTCCATCATACTAGGTACTTGTTTTTTCCTCATATTCTCTGCTTATTCAGGATTCTTTCCACCTCTCATTCCTCTTCTCCCTTGATTATTACTGGAGCTGGTTGCTCCTTTCTCTGCCCCTCTACTTGCCCTATATATCTTTGTATTCTGCTAACATTAACTACCAAGTGTATTTTTACTGTACTAGGTAGTTCTAATTCTACTATATTTGATGATATAATTTTCTTTATCCTGTAAGGGCCTACAAACCTCTCCATTAACTTCTCTGTCCTCCTTCCAACCATCTGGTATTTCAGATCCTTTGTGCTCAATATTACTAAGTCTTCTACTTTATAATTGTTGACCTCTCCTCTCTTTTTATCTGCATATTTCTTTATCTCCTCTTGTACTTTTCCCAGTGCTGCTTTTGCTTCCTCCTGGATCTCTTTCATTTTTGTTACAAATTTCTCTACTCCTTCGTATTTCCCCTTCCTTCTCATCTCAAACCCCATTCTAGGATCTTGTCTGTAATTTGCCTTGAAGGATGACACTTTAGTACTTGAGTGTGTTTTGTTATTGTAGGCAAACTCTGCCATTCCTAACCAGTCAGGCCACTATTCCTGCCTATGGTCGATAAACATCCTTAAGTACTGTTCTAGTTCCTGATTAACCCTTTCTGTCTGTCTGTCGGTTTGAGGGTGGAATGCTATTGACAACTTACTCTCAATCCCTAACATCCTATTCAACTCCCGCATTATTCCTGCTGCGAACTGTGATCCTCTATCTGAGACAATGCTCTCAGGTAACCCATGCAGCTTCCACACATTATCTCTAAACAACCTGGCTAGCCCTTCTGCTAACATTTTCTCTGTAGTAGGGATGAGATAGACCATTTTTGTTAATCTGTCTACTACTACTAAGATTGAGTTGTATCCCTGTGCTATTGGCAGTTTGGTGTTAAAGTCTGCTGATATATGTGTCCAAGGTTTTTCAGGTATCAAATTGGGCATTAATTTGCCTGCTGGCTGTTCTGTATAGTTTTTGTTTCTCTGACAAGAATCGCATCCTTCCACATATCATTTCACCTCCTTAGTTACTCCTGGCTACCAGAAGTTTCAGGTGACCAACTCCACCATCTTCTATTGTCCTCCATGTCCTCCCACTGGTATATTATGGTGCAGTCTAATTATTTCTGCTCTCAGTATGTCATCTTTGGGTACATATACCTTTCCTTCCTTATATATTATACTGTCCTCTTCCCTCTACTCTTCATCTCTCAGCATCTTTACTCCTGCTTGTTTCATTTCTTCTACTGCTTTGACTACTTCATCATCTTTTACTTTTGACTTCCTTACTTTCTCCAATAGATCTACTCCTTTCACAATTATTTCTACCCTTTCTGTTCTCCTAACTTCTAGCCACTTGGGTTTTACCAGCGTTTCATCCTCACTGTCCCTTTCTACTCCTACCTCCCAATCTGGCCTTCTGCTCAAGCTATCTGCCTTTCCTATCTTACTCCCTGGAATGTGCTTTAGCATAAAATTGAACCTTAATAGGTATAATGCCCATCTTGCTTGTCTTCTATTCAATTTTTGCGCCTTCATGAAGTATTTGAGGTTTTTATGATCTGTCCATATCTCAAACCTTGTTGTTGTTCCTTCCAGGAAATGCCTCCATGCTTCCAGGCATCTGACTACTGCCAACATTTCTTTGTTATGAATCTCATAGTTTCTTTCTGTGTCACTTAGAGATTTAGAAATAAAGGCAACTGGTCTCCATAGCTCGTCAGGACCCTTCATTGATAATACCCTCCCAGTAGCATAGTTTGATGTCATGACTTGGCCAAATGACTAAGTCATTATTTATTTTTCTTTTTCTTTTCTTTTCTTTTATTAGGAAATCAATGGATGTAAGAGAGAATGACTCAAAAGAGATATGTGGGACTTTGTAAATAAGAGTAGATACAGAATGTGTACAAGTAGTGTACAGAAAGCAAACGGGAACTCTATCAAGTTCTCCTTGTCAACTCAGACTAGGAGGGTGGTTAAGTCATCTTGGACTAAGTCACTACACTAGAACTTGATAACACATCCAGAGCACTGTCCGTCTTGGACCTTGCTTACTCTTATTCTCACAATTGCCTTGACCCTCAACTGGTGATCATCACGATCACTAGTTATCTCCATACATAGCCAGGCCCTTGGCTTAAGGGGACTTATCAGTCAGTTAGGGACTGAAGGTGGAGACATGGTACCAAGCTCAGGCACTGCGATCAAGGCTAGAACTTGCAACTGAGTGTTGATAGATAGAAGTAGTAGTATTTGCTTCATAAACCTTGTGCTGGTAATCTATTGTGATCAGTATACGCAGAGGAGTAATGCTGTATCCCTAGGAAGGCATTTAGATTAGGGATCCTATCCATTGGATGATAGTCTAACCCTAGTATTAAGGCAGTAGTTAGTAGGGCAGTAGGACTCTGGCTGGGTGAAGATTTTGTGCCCTAGCAGAGGTAGTATAATTAGTAAGATCAACCATTCACTCCGTACCCCTGAGATGTCAACACAATGTCCCAAACACAATACAATACTCTCATGAGCAACCTGCTCAACCAAAAGCATGCCCTTGCTAAGCTAAGGGCAGAATTAGAAGGAAGTATGTCTACACTGCAAAGGGTTTGGGCATCTGGCCCGAAATTGCAGGAATAGAGACGGAGAGGAGAAGAGGGGAACTGTGTCCCAAAATAAATTTGAGGTGTTGTTAAGTAGAGTGATGCAGTGTGATGTGAGGGAGACAATGATAAGGAGGCAGGAGACAGTAGAAGTAGAATGCTTTAAGTATAGAGAGAAGGGGCACAAGTGTAGAGAGTGTCCTATTTGGAAAGGAGAAAAGAAGTTATGAGTGGTAGAAAAGACAGTGTGTGTGGCCATGCCACAAAAAGCGCAGCAAAAAGAGTGGAGGAGAAGTCTGGTGCATGTCCTATGACGAAAAGTGCAGGAACACTGTAGAGAGGGCATTCCAGACAAGGCATGCCTGTTAGAGTTGGGGTGGTATACAAAGGAGGTGATAGTGTCATATGTGGAGTGTGAAAGGTGTGGACAGAAAGGATACCAGATGGAGGAGAATAGGGGACAGAGGGTGATTTCAGATAGACAGAAGTGGTGTAGATGGCAGAAAAGGAAGGAGACAGAGGTGGCGCATCCTAAAAGGGGAAAGGTACAGCAGAGCGGCACAGGAGCAGGAGTCCCGGGAGGCACAGCAAGGGAAGAGGGTAGGCAAAGAGAGGTCAGACGAACCTTCAAAATGCTAAGAGAAGTGTGGTTGAATATCGAAATAGAAAAGATAGACACTCATGAGGGTGTTGCAGTAAAAGTGCTCTTGGATAGTGGCGCAACAGGGATGTTCATGGACAAGAGAACAGTAGCAAAACATAGGTTCATGCTAAAGGAATTAGAAAAACCCATAATGGTCAGAAATGTGGATGGGACGGACAACAGTGGGGGAGCCATCACACACCAGGTAGAAGCAAATGTGTATTACAAGGGTCATGTAGAAAGGGTGAGGATGGATGTATATAACTTAGGAAAAACAGAGGTAATACTGGAAATGCCATAGTTACAGGTGCATAACCCAGAAATCAATTAGGAAACTGGAGAAGTAAAAATGACGAGATGCCCACTGTTATGTGGTAGGAGGCCAAGGGAGGTTGAAAGGGTAAAAAGGGTAGCAACCCTAGAGGAAGAGAAAATTGTCAGATGGGCGATTGATAATAAGGAAGAATGGAGAAGAGAAGAGGAAATGGAAGAGAACCACAGGAAGATTGAAGAGTTGGTCCCAAGGAAATTCCTAAAGTGAAGGAAAGTGTTCGGAAAAGTAAAGTCAGAAAGAATGCTGACTAGAAAAGTTTGGGATCATGCTACCGATCTCAAGGAGACATTCAAACCATGGAAGAGAAGAATCTACTCTCTATCCAAAAATGAGAGAGAGGAGGTCCAGAACTTTGTGGAAGATCAACTGAGAAAGGGATATATCAGACCATCAAAATCCCCTCAAACGTCACTAGTCTTCTTTGTGGGCAAAAAGGATAGGAGTAAGTGGATGGTAGTGGACTACTGCAACCTAAACAACCAGACAGTGAAAAACAACTACCCACTGCCACTAATTACAGAGCTAATTGACAATATGGGTAGCAAGAAGGTGTTCACTAAAATGGATCTGAGGTGGGAGTTCAATAACGTGAGGATAAAAGAAGGAGATGAGTGAAAGGGAGCATTTACAATGCATATAGGATCCTTTGAGCCAACAGTTATGTTCTTCAGAATAATGAATTCGCCAGCCACATTTCAGGCAATAATGAATGAAATCCTAAGGGACTTAATCAATGAAGGAAAAGTTGCTGCATTTGTAGATAATGTGCTAGTAGGGACAGAAACAGAGAAAGGACATGACGAGATTATAGAAGAAATATTGAGGAGGTTAGAAGAAAATGACCTGTATGTCAAACCGGAGAAATATGTATGGAAAGTGTAGAAAATTGGGTTCCTAGGAGTAGTAATAGGGCCTAATGGGATAGAAATGGAGGAAGAAAAGGTAGATGGAGTACTCAGCTAGCCAAAACCAAAAAATATGAAAGATGTCAGGAAATTCTTGGGCCTCGCAAACTACTATAGGAGGTTTATCAAAGATTTTGCTTGAGTAGCAAGGCCTATAAACATGCTGATGAGAAAAGACGTAAAGTAGCAGTGGGGAGTGGAACAGCAGAAAGCATTTGATGAACTCAAAAGGGTGTTCACAATGAAACCAGTATTAGCGGCACCAGACTTAGATAAGGAATTCAGAGTAGAAGCCGATGTGTCAAATTACGCTACTGGAGGAGTACTATCAATGAAGTGCTCAGATGAAATGTAGAGGCCAATTGCTTTCATCTCCAAGTCTCTCAGTGATATGGAAAGAAATTACGAGATACATAACAAGGAGATGTTAGCAGTTGTTAGATGTCTAGAAGCATGGAGGCATTTCCTGGAAGGAGCAACAACTAAATTCAAGATTTGGACTGACCATAAGAATCTTGAGTACTTTATGAAAGCGCAGAAGTTAAATAGGAGACAAGCAAGATGGGCTCTATACCTATCAAGATTTAATTTTATGCTAAAGCATGTTCTGGGAAGTAAGATAGGGAAAGCAGATAGTCTAAGTAGAAGACTGGACTGGGAAGTGGAAGTAGAAAAAGACAATGAGGATCAAAAGTTGGTAAAACCAGAGTGGTTGGAAGTGAGGAAAATGGAGATGGTAGAAATAATAGTAGACGGAGTAGATCTATTAGAGGAAGTTAGAAAGTCAAAAGTAAGAGATGATGAAGTAGTAAAAGCAGTGGAAGAAATGAAGAAAGCAGAGGTGAAAATGTTAAGGGATGAAGAATGGAGAGAGGCAGATGGCGTCATGTATAAGGAAGGGAAAGTGTATGTGCCAAAAGACAATAAATTAAGGGCAGAAATTATCAGGCTACATTATGACATGCCAGTAGGAGGACATGGGGGACAGTAGAAGATAGTAGAGTTGGTCACTCGAAACTTTTGGTGGCCAGGGATTACCAAAGAAGTGAAGTGATATATAGAGGGGTACAATGCTTACCAGTGCAACAAAAACTGCACAGAACAACCAGCAGGAAAGCTAATGCCAAACTCAATCCCAGAAAAACCGTGGATGCATATATCGGCAGACTTTATCACTAAGTTGCCTTTAGCACAAGGATACAATAGTATTTTAGTAGTAGTGGATTGGCTAACTAAGATGGTCCACTTTATACCGACTACAGAGAAGACATTGGCAGAAGGGTTAGCAAGGTTGTTTAGAGATAATGTGTGGAAATTGCATAGATTACCGGAAAGCATTATTTCAGATAGAGGACCCCAATTTGCAGCAGGATTAATGAGAGAATTGAATGGAATGTTGGGGATTGTGAGTAAACTGTTGACGGCATTTCACCCACAGACTGATGGGCAAATGGAAAGGGTAAACCAGGAGTTAGAGCAATACTTAAGAATGTTTATTGATCATAGGCAAGAACAATAGCCTGAATGATTGGGAATAGCAGAATTTGCATATAACAATAAAGTGCACTCAAGTACTCAAACAATGCCTTTTAAGGCAAATTACAGACAAGACCCTAGGATGGGGTTTGAAGGAAGGATGAAGGGGAAATATGAAGGGGCAGAGAAATTTTATCACAAATGGCCACTTACTGATTTGTGAGTTGATGATTTAATAATCAAAAGGCTCAAAAAAGCAAAGTTTAGACAGTAGCAAAAGATGTTGTTAAGTCTGAGGTTTATCCTCAGAC